>Ga0224723_1000234_pt1 | contig 38363 bp, 28 predicted proteins | sample Balambano_FR2_Me_FD_161647 | JGI IMG/M metagenome (GOLD analysis project Ga0224723, IMG submission 161647) | Freshwater sediment microbial communities from Lake Towuti, South Sulawesi, Indonesia - Balambano_FR2_MetaG | ecosystem: Environmental > Aquatic > Freshwater > Lake > Sediment | place... | reverse complement strand
CCCCCACTCACCCACATCCAACCCCTCAACCTCTGCCACAAACCGAAAACCTGCAACTGCCACAACCCTGAACTCAAGCCAGCTAACAACTTATTATGTAGAAACTTTCTGCATAATATCCCACAGAAAGGCTGAAAGGCTTGTTCTTGTGTATTTCTTTAAACAAAAAGCAGAAAGTTTCTCTTTTAGCCCCCGTCAAAGGCTGAAAGGCTTGGTTTCTTGTCGGTGAGTCAGGAATTAGGCTGAAATTTTCTCTCTAATTCCGGGATTTCCTGATTAGGGAGAAAATTTCTGCCTAACACCCCTAATTTCCATGATTAGGGAGAAAATTTCTGTCTAACACCCCCAATTTCCATGATTAGGGAGAAAATTTCTGTCTAACACCCCCAATTTCCATAATTGGGCAGAAAGTTTCCGTGGATCTCCCTGCGGCGGATTGGGATAGCCAGGATTTACGTAATCTTGCCAGAGCAATGCTGGATGATGCTGTTTTATGGTCAGGGGGCAGGGATTGACATCAGGGGAGAGCATCAGATGGAAGAACCACGTCCTAGAAAATTGTTGGATCAAGTGCGAGATATGATGCGGCTCAAGCACTATTCCTACCGGACGGAAGAATCTTATGTGCAGTGGATTCGGCGATATATTTTGTTTCACAACAAGCGTCACCCGCAAGAGATGGGAGCAACGGAGATTGAAGCATTTTTGACTCATTTAGCGGTGCAGGAGCAGGTTGCTGCTTCGACCCAAAATCAAGCTTTTAGTGCTGTGTTGTTCCTATACAATTCGGTGTTAAAGCTGGAATTAGATAGACCTGTTGATGCTTTGCGGGCCAGGCGATCGCAAACTCTACCAACCGTATTAACACAAACCGAGGTCATGCAGGTGATTAACCGTCTATCTGGTGTTTATCAGTTGGTGATAAAACTGTTATATGGCAGTGGGTTGCGATTAACGGAAGGATTGCGCCTGCGGGTGAAGGACATAGATTTTGAGCATCACCAAATTACTATTTGGGATGGTAAGGGCATGAAAAGTCGAGTGACGATGTTACCTGTTCAATTAGTTGAGCCATTAAAGTTACATCTACCCAGTGTGCAATTGCTACACCAACAGGATTTGCAGCAGGGGTATGGATCAGTTTATTTGCCCTTCGCCTTGGAGAGAAAATATCCCCATGCCAGTCGAGAGTGGAAATGGCAATATGTGTTTCCGTCCGATCGCCTCTCCAAAGATCCGCGCAGTGGTATAGTACGGCGACATCATTTGCATCAGAGCACTTTGCAAAAAGCCTTAACCGATGCAGTTCGGCAAACCAAAATCCCCAAGCGAGTCAGTTGTCACACCTTTCGTCACAGTTTTGCCACACATTTATTACAGAACGGTTACGATATTCGCACGGTGCAAGAATTACTGGGACATCAAGATGTTAAGACAACGATGATTTATACGCATGTGTTGGATCGCGGTGGGAGAGGAGTGCGGAGTCCATTGGATGGATAATGTAATACCATTTTAGATTTTAGATTTTAGATTTTGGATTGCGAAATACCGACTAGAAGATGATTTCAGTTATCGATCTGCCCAATCTGCAATTTCAATTGGTATAATACCATTTTGGGTGATATGTGCATGATTTCAATTACCAGAACGGTTAGCTGGTTAAGCATTCTGCAATCCAAAATCGGAAATCTAAAATCCAAAATGGTATAACTAATGTTGACATTACACGCCAACGGGGAGTGCAGATAAAGCCTACACTCCCCGTCATTGCTTGAATATCGCTACTCGAAACAGTTTAACCAACGAGAGACTTGACTTTATTCATAATGCCTACAGGATCGATGCCCTGATGGGGGAATTGCTCCCACAAGCCGCCGCAGCCTTCTTCGTGGGTGCCGATGTAGCCAAACTTAGGAGTGTAACCCCGTTCCAGTAGCCAGGAACCAAAGCGGCTACCCAAGCCAGTCCGACGGTTAAAGCATTCCACTACAAGGACAAATGGAGACTTGCCAATTTTCGCCATCGTGTCTTCGTCTATGACGTTGAGGGTGGGCTTATTGATCAAACCCACATCCAAGCCGTCCTGCTTCAGGCGCTCAACGGCATCCAGAGAGCGATAGAGGGCATCGCCGAAGCTGACGATGTAACCCGCAGTGCCTTCGCGCACGATTTCATCTTTGCCCGGAACAAATTTGTAGTCTCCGCCAAACAGATCGGCTCCGTTAGCGTCCAAAATCATTGGAGTTTTAGAACGGGTAGAGAAGATGAAACGTAAGCCCGGATCAAAAAACACCGCTTCGACGCAGGCTTTCATCTGGTTAGCATCGGCTGGGAAGTAGAGTTTGGTTTCGTAGCCATCATCCAAGCCGTTATCGGCAAATAAATTATTGATGCCAAAATGGCAGGTGTTGTCTGCCATGTCATCAATCCCAGAGTGGGAGAAGTGACACAGTAAGTTGGAGTAATTCAACCGGGCCATTGTGATTTCGGAGATACACATCTCCAAGAAGGCAGCGAAGGTGGCAAAAATCCCTTGTTTGCCCTGTTCCATGCCAAACCCAGCCGCAGCGGACAAATTGCCGCGCTCCATGATGCCAGAGGGAATGAACACTTCGGGATGAGCATCGTGAATTTTTTTGAGTCCACAGGAGCCTTCCAGGTCACTATCGATTACCAACACTTTGGACTTGCGTTCTGCTTCGCTCATCTTAGCTAATATAGAAACCACCGCATCGCCAAAGACGTTGCGATTGGAGCCCCATTTGTCGCTGACACCCAGGAAGGCATAGGTTTGCTTCGGTTTTTCAATGCTCTTAAGATAATCCACGGCTGTTGGATGTCCATGCTTTTCCAGGTAAGCGATCGCTTTCTCGACCGAAATCACATCATGACCGTGGTTGGAGCCTTCCAGTCCCTCAATGCCGACGCACATGGGGCGCTTGTTGATCACCGCGATCGGGCCAGGGGTATTGATGGCTTCACAAATGCGGGCATAGAGTCCATCGATATCTTCACCGTCGCCTTCTAACACCTTGAGACCGTGTCCTACTAGAGTTTGAGCGACTGTAAAACCGGGCAAATATTTAGAAGGATGTCCCGCGATCGTGACATCGTTATCATCAATCAGCAACTTGACATTGAGATGCTGGGCCACTGCCAGACGAGCCGCTTCTGCATCGTTGCCCTCTTGCTGAGATCCATCAGAACCGAGACAGAATACGGTTTTTCCAGGATTGGCAAACGCCACGCCATTAACATAGGGCCACATGTGACCCAGACGACCCGAACTAAATTTGACTCCGGGTGTTAATCCTAATTCTGGATGTCCGGGTAATTTAGAATCAGCCATCCGGTAGTGCATCAGTTGCTCAGCAGGCAACTCTCCATGCAACGTGGCCATCAGGTATTGGGTGGCAACCCGATGGCCCGCTTCATCAAAAAAAACCTTGACAAATTTGTCGGGGTGGCTGCGGAAGAGAGCATCTAAAATCATCACTTCCGGTACAGTGTCGTAGGGGCCGCCTGTATGACCACCGACCCCTCTGGCGGCTCCGGTGGCAGTGAAAAAGACGATCGCATCTCGGCAAAGTTGAATATTCGACTTTAGTGCGGCTCTCTGTTCATCCGTCAACGTGGGATTAGCAGGATCTAAGGTAATTTGCTGATAGGCACCAAGGTCGATGGGAAATTGGGTAGTCGTCATGATTTCAATTCCTGGATTGGGCAGTGTGGATTTAGCACTGTAGGAAAACTAGCACTCACAGCTTAAGAATAAGGCAAATCGATTTTCGATTGAGCGATTTTAGCTGAAACTGCGATCGCAACTTTACTCAGGGCGACGAGTACCGATCGCTAGCCGCACTCCTTCGATAGTCCGTAGCTGATCCATCACAGTGACTACGGCCCCATGATTCACCTCGGCATCGGCATCAATGACGACTACAGGAGCTTGACCTGCCTCTAGTTGCGATCGCACTGTCGCCTCTAACTGGTTCAACTGCAAGGGTTGACGGTTAAGGAATAAATTGCCTTGGCGATCGATCGTCACAACCAGTTGATTCACAGTCTGACTTTGGGCCGTGCTAGCTGCCGGTAAATTGACCGGTAAACCCTCTGAGCGCGTCAAATATAAACTGGACATGACAAAGAAGGTGAGAATGGCAAAAATCACATCGATCATCGGCACGATGTTGATTTGTGATGGTGGATCAGGCTCAGTCGGGAGTCGCATTATCCGTTCCTTGTCAATTCTCTTCTTCAGTTTGAGCAGCCGCGTAAGTTTGAGCAGCCGCATAGGGGTACTCGCGACGCTCATAGCGTCGCCGATGAATTAATTCTAACTGTCCACCATATTCGTGGATCAGAGCGATCTGACGCTGGTAGAGTCCCCGAAAGGTATTGGCAAACAACATGGTGAAGATGGCTACGACTAATCCAGACGCGGTAGAAATCAGGGCCTCACTGATGCCCGCAGAGACATTCTGTCCCTGGGTGCCTGAGATATCCCCGATCCTCAAGGCGGCAAAGGATTGAATCAAGCCCAAAACTGTGCCCAGTAAACCCAGAAGGGGAGAGACACTGATGATTGTGTCAAAGACGGTATTGAATCTTTTCAACAGCGGAATTTCAGCCTGGGCAGCCGTTTCCAGAGCTAGTCGGAAATCGTCGGGTGGAGCGTGATCCAGTTCGAGGGCCGCCAGAAAAATGCGGGCGATCGGCAAATGAACGTTCTGTTCCAGCGTTTGCAATGCTAACTTGGTGCTGCGACGATAAACATCCAGCACCTGTCGCACAACAGGAGTCTGTTGTTGCAAAATGCGCTGCCAAAATAAAATCCGCTCAAGAATCAGCACCACTGCTAGCAGGGAAAAAAAGAGCAGTGGGAGCATGACAACTCCACCTTGAGCGAAAAAGCGAACAATTGACATGGGAAGCAAAGTGATTAACCGCTGCCAGGAATGCGCTGTATTTCAGCATAACCACTAAAGACCAACTTTTCCCCGTGAGTTTCCAGGCGATTTAAGCGCAGCTTCACACCATCCAGATCAAATCGATCCAGATCAATCATGTCGTTAAGAATTTGGGCAAACGCATCTGTCAGAATTTTGGATAATCCTTGAAGATCGTCTGGAATACCATTCGATATAAATTGAGGATCTTTGAAAGCAAGCCGCCGCCGCTTTTCAACTGCGATCGTCGCTTCCAAACTAATGGGCACATCGGCACGATTGGGCAAATCGGTGAATGCCTTGATCCTCACACCATTGTCTGGCAACAACTGGAGCTGAACCTCTCTAAAAGAGATTGGTTCGCCACCTGAAAGATTAGTTAAAACCTCTAAATCCACATTTTGTAAACGCTTCTGTACCAGTTGTGCCTTGAAAGCTCGATTAATTGCATCCTCAGTCAACACAACTTGAGCAACAGCTTGAGTCGGCTGTCTCAAACGAAGCTGACCACGGAGTAACGAAGCAGGATCAATTGACACCGTATCTGTCTCGAAGGACATCTCTTCAGCTTCAAACTCTCGACGGATTACCAAAGCCCGACCGTTCATCTTAAAACTGTCCACAATCCCCTGCAAAAGCTTGCTAGACGGATGACAGCGAATCTCAACCTCCACAGACTCACTCTGAGTGAACAAGTGGCGAATGGATTGACTGGCGACAGCATTGAGCATTTGCTCACCGAAATCGACACCAGGGCGGTTTGTTGAGCCAATAAGTCCACCAAACATGCAGCTCTCGTTCACAATATAAGTAATCAAAAGGAGCGGTCGCAGAAGTGATTTAGCATCACTATTCCCCAGTTGTAACAGAATATAAAGAAATCAGCAATCGGGATTGCTTTCAATTAAGATAAGTAAAGTTTTATCATTTTGCTGCAAATCCTTGTTTAACAACAGGTTAGGTTAACTTCTGGCGCTTAGGATGTTTGCCTGAATTGTTTAATTTTTAATCTTTGTTGGCTTTTGTGCCACTTACTCTCCTCAACTTCGTGTCTATTATTTGAGTAACTTCCAGCTTTACCTCCATGCTTCTGGAGTTCCCACATGACTTCCCAAAAAGATTAAATGCACCCCAATTAACTTGAACTTAAAAGTAACAAGACTTACGCAGTTAGAGGATTTGTGGGGCGCGAAGCGCCCCACAAATCCTCTAAGTTTCTTGGGTTTTCCCACAAAGTGCGTCAGTCCTAAGTAAGATGTAGTTTGTGGAAATAGGCAAAGCAGCCCTTTGAGTAACATTTTTGCTTAACATTGAAATACATATGGGTGATGCGAATTTTTGTCCTCAAAGATGAGAGGTAAAGGCTTACCCGATCGCAGTTCTCTCATCCAAGGGGGAAAGCATAGCAGTTTCTGATGTTCTCATAATTCTGGCGCTGACGTGACCTACGAACCCCTACACCACAAATACCGTCCCCAATCCTTTGCTGAGTTAGTCGGGCAAGAGGCAGTTACCACGACGCTGAGTAATGCCCTGCGACAACAGAAAATTGCTCCAGCTTATTTGTTTACAGGAGCACGCGGAACCGGAAAGACATCTAGCGCTCGGATTTTAGCAAAATCCCTGAATTGTATCAAAGGAGATGCTCCTACTGATCACCCCTGCGGAATTTGTGAAATTTGCCAGTCTATTACTAAAGGGGCAGCACTGGATGTCATCGAAATTGATGCCGCCAGTAACACAGGTGTGGACAATATTCGTGACCTGATCGAGCGTGCTCAATTTGCTCCAGTGCAATGTCGCTACAAGGTCTATGTTATTGATGAAGTGCATATGCTCTCTAATGCAGCATTTAATGCACTGCTGAAAACATTAGAAGAGCCACCCAGTCGCATTGTTTTTATTCTAGCCACGACTGATCCTCAAAAAGTCCTACCTACAATCATTTCACGCTGTCAGCGCTTTGATTTTCGGCGTATTCCCTTGGCAGCAATGACTGCCCATTTGAGCAAGATCGCCCATCTGGAAGCGATAGCTATTATGCCAGAGGCGATTCAGTTAGTCGCTCAGATTGCTCAGGGCGGACTGCGTGATGCCGAAAGCTTACTGGATCAATTGAGCCTGTTGGACGGAGAAATCACCGTTGAGCGCGTTTGGGATTTAGTGGGAGCAGTACCGGAACGCGATTTGTTGGCATTGTTGAGAGCGATCGCCCAAAACCAACCTGCTCTCGTACTGGAACACATTCGTCATTTGCTGGATCGCGGGCGAGAACCTTTGGTGCTACTGCAAAATCTGGCAAGCTTCTATCGGGATCTGTTAATCGCTAAAACTGCGCCCGATCGCCACGATTTAGTTGCCATCACACCACCGACTTGGGCTGACCTTTGTGAGTTTGCTCAAGCAGTCGATATTGCCTGGATCACTGCTGGACAACAATGCCTTCGCACGGCAGAACATCAGGTGAAACAAACTACCCAACCCCGCCTCTGGCTAGAAGTCAACCTGTTGGGACTGCTGCCTGCAGCAGTGGCGCTTGCCCCCGTCAGGCAACTTGGAGCAAGCGCCATGCCAGCCCCCCATTCTCCCTCGACCCCAATTCAGCCTCTAGCTCAAACCAGCGTCAGTCGTCTCTCACCCGAAGTGGATCGCTCCTCGACTGAGCCGCACCCACTCGCGGACAGGAGGGATGCAGAGGCGCGATCGCCTGTCCCTGCCCAAGATGCCGCCTCTAACAGAACAACTAATAGAGCAACTAATAGAGCAACAGCTTCTACCGATCGCAATCTGGCAGAACAGCCCTCAGCATCTTCAGAACCAGCCCCATCCGCGAGTCCTCCCCCAGTTGCAACAGCAGACGTTCCAGTGAGCTTACAGCAACTCTGGCAACAAGTTCTAGCGCTGGTGCAACCTCCTTCAACCCAAATGATGATGCGGCAGCAGTGCCATCTGATTGATTTCAATGGCGATCGCGCCCGCATTGGCACCAAAACTGAAAATCTTTTTAATATGGCTAAGGCTCGTCTGTCCAGTATTGAGGTCGCCTTCTCAAAACGATTGGGCAAACCGATTAAGGTGAGCTTAGAGATTGCTGCGATGACGGTTACCCCAACTGCAACAATTGCGACGACCATAGTGGCTCCCCAACCGGCATCAGACTTGTCTAGCGATACTGCCTCTGGACAAGCGATCGCTCCTCCCCCCATTCCTCCTGCTCAAACTCATTCTCCTCCAGCCCCTCCTCCAGTCTCAAATCCTTCAGAGGCGATCGAACCGCCTGCCGCTTCAGAACCCCCTATCGTTTCAGAACCTCCTGCTGCCTACCAGCAAGAAGATGAAGTCACCAGAGCCGCTCGTAATTTTGCTCAAATGTTTAACGGACAACTGGTCAACGAAGATACCGATGTAGATGAAGAAAATATCGACTTGATCAGTGGCAGGGACAGCACTTCCCTCGGCCCAACCGACATTGAAGCAACTGACGTTGCTTCAACAGAGGACGAAGATGACGTGCCATTCTAATAGCTTGTGGATTTTGCTGCGGAAATAGGAGCACATGAAATGAAGTCAGTTTGTGGAATCACATACTCTAGTTCTACAAATTTGCACTGAAGAAAATTTTTCAACTCTCTAGGGAAGTATGTGATCTCGCTCTACCTTCTAAAGTAGGAGTATGAAAAATTGAGAGGCGGGGTTCACCTATCACGATTTCCACAATAACTTTACCGATTTTGGATCTTCCAATCATGAAACAATCCATCTCCCTGTCTAAAATGTTGGTTTTCCTGGCTGCTGCTGCGCTGATTAATGGTGTCACCGTTTTGTTGCCAACTCCAGCACAGGCTCAACAATTGTTAGAAGAACAGGGCACGCTCCGTCCGGCCCAGGATGAATACTCGTTTACAGGAGAAGCCGGACAAACCGTTGCAGTCACCATGAGCAGTGAAGCTTTTGACACTGTTCTCGTGTTGATGGGACCTGACGGACAGGAACTCGCTTACAACGATGATTTTGCTCGTAGCCTGAATTCAACCATTGTGATTGAGTTACCCAGCAGCGGCACTTACAAAGTTTTGGCGCGATCGCTCGATGGCTCTGGTGGTCAATATACTATCGCTGTCAGACCTGCCACACCTTTTGAACAAGCCTACAGTCGGGCTTCTGAATTGTACTTCAATGGCAATTACGTAGAGGCCATTAATGCCTTTACTCAGGTGATTGAACTTGACCCAGAACAACCCGTCGCCTATTGGGACAGAGCCGATGCCCGTATGGGACAGTTCTATTCCGAACAGAATCCAGAATCTCCTGAAGCGGCTCAGCCTCCCGCTGAACTGAAAGCTGCGGTATTGGCAGATTATGAAAGGGCGATCGCGCTTTATGAACAAGCGGGAGATACAGAGAAGGTGCAGATTTTACGTGATCAGATGACCTGGTTACAACAACAGTAGAAACTATTGATCGCGAAACAAGGGGGTTAACCCCTTGTTATACCCTTTGAGAAACAAGCTTGGTGCTGCGATGATTCGACTGACTTATTTGCCTTGATAATTTAGAGTGATTTGCAGCGAGTGCATTAGCTTAACAAAATGGGCGATTTATGTTAACACCTGTGCGATGTTTTCTCACAGTCACTAACGTTGCTTGAGCCGTTGGCTTAATCGCCCTCGCATCAATGTCCAAAAGCTCTACGGTTCTTTGATTGCTAAGGCTCTGAGCGCGTGGGGAGAGCCGAGTATCACCCTGATTGAACATGAGTTCGATAATCGCCGTTTGTAAAGGCTCATTGGCAACGCGGCAACAGCCATTTGAGAAATGGTTTTGTATAGCCGTAGCCACGGTGGTTAGGACAAGGACGTTTTTGTGGGGGCGCTTTGCGCCCCCACAAAAACGTCCTAAGAAAAGTGGCTACAGCTATAACTTGAGTTTGGTCAGTCAACCAGGTCAGAGAGTTTTGGCTTAATCCTAGTGATTAGCATACGCATCAGTTCAAAGTCAGCACCAACCAGCTAACAAATCGCAGCACTAAAACCTTGCAAACTGCTTGGTTGAGTTGCAGAGGTGATCTGCGCCCAGTGAGTTTGCTCGTTAGGCGCTGCCGTATTACAAATTTAAGATTTTGACCAGCCCATCCACAAGTTTTAGGTTTTCTGCTTCAGTCCGAACCGCCACCCGGAAAAACCGATCGCCCAACTCAGGAAAACTAACGCAATCGCGAATCAAAATCTGGAATTGGCTAAGCAACGATCGCTGCAAACTCACGGTAGATGAATCAGATGCGACTAACAAAAAATTTACTGCGCTGGCATAGGGCGTTAATCCAGGCAGCGCTGCTAAGCTTGCTTGTAGTTGGGTACGAGCAGATGGCAACCAGTTCCAGGTCAGTTGTTGAAAGGGGATATCTTTGAGTCCTGCCATACCCGCTGCGATCGCCAGAGAATTCACACTCCAGGGATCGCGCCATTGTTGCCAGCGCTGCAACCGATCGGGGTGAGCGATCGCATAACCCAGTCGAATTCCGGGTAGACTGTAAAATTTGGTCAGCGATCGCAAGACCACCAAATTGGGATACTCCATCACTTGCTCAATCAAACTCTGTTGCTGATCAGGCTGGAGAAAATCCATAAACGCTTCATCCACGACCACCAAAGCAAATTCCTCTAAATAGGGTAAAATCTCTGTCTTGAGAAATAATTGCCCAGTGGGATTGTGCGGATTATTGAGAAGCAGTCCAGATTGAGCTGGGTGAAAAGAAGTCAGCAGGCTAGACAGGGAAAGCCCACTATCCAAAAGCGGATGCAAGGTTAAAGGACAGGCAATCGCATTTGCCTCAAACGCTTTGAGTGCTCTGCTGTAGTCTCGAAAGGCCGGAGTGAACAGGTAAACCGCTTCTAACTCTGCCAGATCCCGACCTGCCCAGGTGAGCAACTCGGCTGCCCCGTTTCCTGGCAGGATGTAATCGACTGGGACGGCATGAATTTGGCTCAAACAATCACGGAAATCTTGATAGTTTGGGTCGGGATAGTCTCGCAGATAACGCAAGTTGAACTGGATCGCCGCGATCGCCGACTGCGGTGGCCCCAGTGGATTAATGCTGGCCGAGAAATCAAGAATAAGGTCGGGGGAACAGCCTGCCAGGGTTGCTGCCCAAGTCAGATTTCCCCCGTGAATAGGTTGAGGCAAAGTTAAAAGAGGGTGACGAGGATATACCGGGAATAGAGCTACTATGCCAATTACTCTGCGGGTGGAGCAACTTTCTCTTTGAACAGTTTCCCTGCTGAGAAGGCTGGCACTTTGGTTGCAGGAATTTCCATTGCTTCCCCGGTTTTTGGGTTGCGCCCTTCTCGTGCTTTGCGTTCACGGGGTTCAAAGGAGCCAAAGCCAACTAACGTCACTTTGTCGCCTCTGGAAACCGCTTCCATGATGGATTCAATGGCCGCTGTTAACACGGCATCTGCCTGTTTTTTCGTAACGTTTGCCTTTCCGGCAATTTCATCTACGAGTTCACCTTTGTTCATAAATATCTCCTTGGTCGCGATGAGAATTGAGGTGCTCCAAGACCGCCAGTTGGGATCTGACCAGACAATTCGAGAAGGAAATCAACAAAATCGCTGAAACTCCCATTAACTCGAATTTTCAATGCTCCATTCTAAAGTCTAGTTGGCAAATCTGGAACGGTGAAATCATTAAATTATGTTCTGTATCGCCCATTTACTCTGGATTTCAGAAAAATTAGTAGATCCGTACTAAATTTTCCTCTTATTAAAAGTATCGTGTTTTACATAAAAAGGTCTGACAGATTCGGAGAAAATGAGCACTCTGGCCACCGCAATGTGGTTGAGTAAATCCGATAAAACGCTGATAAACCAACGTCTTAGGCTACTTTTACGGCATTTTATAAGTAAGAAGACGCTTCAGCCTTCGGAGGATGCCCCTTATCTGCTGAACTCTGTGCCCTCTGTGTCTCTGTGGTTCCAATGAAATCCGTAGCTTTTAAGATGAAGAAGGAATGAGTTCCAAGAGGAGCAAACGTGCAACCAGTGACACCGATTGTTCAGAACTTAGTGTTAATCGGGGGAGGGCATAGTCATGCGATCGCTCTCAAGCTGTTTGGCATGAATCCTTTGCCTGGAGTTCAAATCACATTGATTACCGATGTTTGTGACACGCCTTATTCTGGGATGCTTCCGGGTTATGTTGCTGGGTTGTATGAGTTTGACGATTGCCATATTGATTTACGGCCCTTATGTCTGTTTGCGGGAGCTACGATGGTTATAGATCGGGCGATCGGTCTGGATCTGCAACGGCAGTCTGTGCTGTGTGCCCATCACCCGGCGATCGCGTTTGATTGGCTGTCGATCGATATTGGCAGCACTCCAGCGACCTTGAATGTACCCGGAGCCTCAGAATACGCTATCCCGGTCAAACCAATTTCCCAATTTCTTAGCTATTGGGATGATGTCGTCAAAACAGTGATCCAGGCTCCGCACCACCCTATGCGTCTAAGTGTTGTGGGTGGTGGAGTTGGGGGAGTCGAACTGACTCTGGCAATTCAGGCAAGGTTAAAGAATATTTACAAAACGGCTCAACAACCCGTCACCAATTTGCAGATGCATTTGTTTCAACGGGATACTCGGCTGGTTCCCAGTCGGCACCCCTGGGTGGGACAGCGGTTGCACCAGATCTTCAGCAAACAAGGGGTGCAGATCCATCTTCAAGCATCAGTTTGTGCCCTGGCAGCCCAAACCACCTCTCGCTTAAACTCTGCTACAGAGATTCAGGTTGTCTGCGAGTCTGGGCTAACCATAGCGTGCGATCGCGTCTTTTGGGTAACCCAAGCTACGGCTGCACCGTGGTTAGCTGCATCTGGGTTGGCCACTGATGCCCAAGGCTTTATTCAGGTAAGCGACACCCTGCAATCCCTGTCGCATCCCAACGTGTTTGCAGCAGGAGATGTGGCGACTTTAGTCAATCATCCCCGTCCCAAAGCTGGGGTATTTGCTGTCCGGCAGGGCAAACCGTTGTATGAGAATCTGCGTCGGGTGTTGTTGGGTCAGGTGCCCAAACCATTTACTCCCCAAAAGGAATTCCTGATTTTAGTAGGCACAGGCGATCGCTCTGCTCTGGCTGCTCGTGGCAAGTTGGGCTTAGGCCCCTATTCCTGGTTGTGGAACTGGAAACATGCGATTGACTGGCAATTTATGCTGAAGTTTCGTGACCTAAAACCCATGATGCAACGATCGCGAACAGTTCAGACCAATGCAGCGATCGCCCGTTCCAACAAGGCAGAAGACGAAAGCTCGACCTTTCCCCTGCCCTGCGCTGGCTGTGGTTCCAAAGTCAGTTCTCAGGTGTTACAGCGAGTCTTGCAGCGGTTGCAGCAAGAACCCGGACTGGGGTTGCAGCGAGAAGATATCCTGCTGGGATTGGATGCTGCTGACGATGCCGCGATTGTTCAGGTGCCGACGGGACAGGTGATGGTGCAGACCGTTGACTACTTTCGCGCTCTGGTTAGCGATCCATTTGTATTTGGTCAAATTGCTGCCCATCATTGTTTAAACGATCTATTTGCAATGGGGGCAGCCCCCCAAAGTGCTTTAGCCGTAGCGACTCTGCCTTATGCAGCAGCAGCCAAAACCGAAGAAATGCTCTACCATCTGCTACTGGGAGCCTCCAAAGTATTGCAGCAAGCAGGAGCCGTTTTGGTCGGAGGGCACTCCTCGGAAGCAACTGAAATGGCATTTGGGCTAACGTGTAACGGTCTGGTAGCACCGGCCAGCTTGTTTCGTAAAACTGGGCTGCAAGCAGGACAAGTCTTAATCTTGACTAAGCCTCTAGGGACGGGTACGCTATTCGCTGCCGATATGCGCTTGCAAGCGAAGGGCCACTGGATTCAATCGGCGATTCAATCCATGCTGCAATCCAATCAAACAGCAGTTGACTGTTTTCGTGCTCATGCTGTCACCGCTTGCACAGATGTTACTGGCTTTGGGTTGCTGGGCCATCTGCTGGAAATGCGGGGAACATCTCCTGTTACCATTGAACTCAACTTATCATCTGTCCCCATTCTGGAGGGAGTGAGGGAAACATTGCATAGGGGTTGGCTGAGTTCGCTGTATCCTCAAAATTTAAGGGCTGCCAGGGCGATCGCGAATCTCAATCAGGTTGACCAACATCCTCTATTTCCTGTTCTATTTGATCCTCAAACTGCTGGAGGACTACTAGCGGCTATACCTGCAAGCAGGGCACAGGATTGTTTGCGATCGCTGCAAATCATTGGCTATGGTCAAAGTAGCATTATTGGAAAGGTTTACTCTGGCTCAGAGCAACCCTTTTGCCTTGTCATTCATGAGTAATGCATTTGCCCAGAGATTGAGAGTGCTCCCAACCCCTGTTGAAGCTTCACATGAAGCAGGATTTTGGGGAGATGAACCAAGCGATGTCCGTTAAAATCAAGATTAAACTACTCACCTGTGTTGCCATGTCTTCTCTACTTGATCTCAATCTTGACATCAATGCTGATATTCTCTTTCCCAGTAGCGATGGTAAACCAATGGCAGACAATACCGAGCAATATCGCTGGTTGGTTTTGATTAAAGAGAATTTGGAAGTGTTGTTTGCAGCCGAAAAGGACGTTTTTATCGCTGGGGATTTGCTGTGGTATCCAATCAGGTCAAAACTGATTAGCCCAGTTGCTCCAGATGTCATGGTCGTTTTTGGGCGACCGAAGGGCAAGCGCAAATCTTATCGGCAATGGCAAGAGGAGAATATTCCGCCGCAAGTTGTGTTTGAAATATTATCAGACAGCAACACTTTAGAAGAAATGACACGCAAGTTTGAGTTTTATCAAACCTACGGAGTCGAAGAATATTACCTCTACGACCCCGATGAAATTAAACTGGAGGGTTGGCTACGTCAACAGGGTCAGTTGTTGCCAGTAGAGATGGAGAACTGGGTAAGTCCTCGCTTGGGAATTCAATTCAATACACAATTCCGGCAATTGGAGATTTACCGTCCCAACGGTCAGCGGTTTTTAACCTCTTTGGAATTAGAGCAAAGAGCCGAACAAGAACGCTCCAGAGCCGAACAAGAACGCTCCAGAGCCGAACAAGCTGAGCAACAACTTGAACGGGAACTCCAGCGGCGAAAGCAGTTAATTGAACAGTTGAAAACGCTTTCTCCGGAACAGCTACAAGCTTTAGGTATCGATTTGGATGATTTAGCCCAATAGACGAGAAGCCTGCGCTGTCTCGTAGAGCAGCGTCGGGAGTATGTCACAAGAGTAAGAAGTGTATTATTAAACTGCACAGTTTGATAATGCACCCCTTAATCATGCGTGAAACTGCAACCCAATAACAGGGACCATAGGGAGCTTAAGCCTACCTATTCGCTTTCTCCAGTTAGTCAAGAAAATATAGCCTTATGGGTTGGGCAGGCACCGCACAACCCATAAAGCAATTAAAACGGTAAAGTTATCAAAGACGAAATGCTAAATGAAAAAATATCAAATGTGCCTATCCAAAGAGGGATACAATCGATTACTTCAGATTGTCCTCTTTTGCTTTGACTGCTGCAAACTCGCGTAGGCGATCGCCCAAATTATAAGCCCCTGCGCTGGGAGGCTCAATGGTGGCTGGGCCATCCATCGGTCCACCAATCTCCTTCCAAGTGTTCAATCCGCCGGCCAGTTCTGCTACCCGTTGAAATCCAGCATTCCGTAATAACCGAGCCGCAGATGCCGTTTCTTCCTCTGATGCTCCATAGACATAAATGTCTCGCTTAGGCGACAAACTGTGTTGTGCGCTCCCTACAAGCTCATTCATTGGCATGTTTAATGCGCCCATGATATGACATTCATTGAATGTAGAGCGATCGCGCACATCTACGATAGTCAAACCAGGTTCACCCCAATTCAATCTGGACTTAAGTTGATGAGCCGTTGCATGATCGCTAAATCCTGGTGGAGTTGGGGTCACATCAGGAAGCTTATCTTTGGCGGCTGTAATTGCATCTTCGATGTCTGCCATTTGTGTGTCTCCGTAACAACAATCATTGATACTGTAGCGGAGGTGTTTGAACCATACCTCTTTCTTAAGAACGAAAGCAAAGGTAGATAACATCAAAAGATCAAGAGTCAGACTATGGGCGATCTTCAACGAAACTCCCTTGAGCAATTGACCAAAACTCGTGCAATTAGAGAATGTGCGAGTTGCCGCGCAGTTGCCAAACTCACTCATCTCAGCCCAGGGTTGGATTTTCTCCATATCCCTGTTTATACAAGATCCATAAGTTCTATTTACTTTGAATGTGGAAATGTTAAGGAATGACAAGCTGTCTTGACAACTTTTCAGTGAATTCCCTATTTTGAATGATATAAAGTTCATAGAAAACGAATTTTCTTCTGTATCACTTTTTACCTGATCAAAATAATGAACATTAAAATTCACAATAATTAACAAAGGGTGTGAGTTGGGCTATTTTAGATTGATAATCATTGAACTGTTATGACAATCTAGTAGTGCCGTTTCGTTTTGTTTGTTGGTAAGCGTACTTGGGCTTGAGATTTTTAGTGCTTCCCTAAGTTGTTTTTTTCAACATAGAACACAGGTTTGGTTTATGCAGTTAGCTTCTGAGCCAGCTATTGGGCTATGCCAGAGTGCTGCTAGTTCATTGCTTTCGTGTTGCAGCGGTCAATTGGCTTTACCTCTCTCGAATTATTTGGAGTGTTTATCTGCTCGAAAAGGGAACCAGAAAGCAAAATTTCTGGCTAACAATTTTTGAATGCTAACCAATCATGCGAGGTTAAGCTATGAATTTTAACTTGGAGGATAGAAGCCGCCCCCCGCTTCCAACCCTCAATGGCACTCACCCATTCTGTGTGCTGTTATCGTCCCTGCTGACCAACGATCGCGGATTTGAGCCAGAACTGCGATCGTTACTCGGTGCGGCTGAGATGCAGCAACACGAGTTGGGTGAAGAAATCATGCTCTACTCTAGCGAATTGCTATTAAGCAGTTTTCGATTGGGAGAAGCAACGCTAGATGAAACTAACTCTAAACAAGTTAATGCATTGCAAAATCTCTATCTTGTCTGCCAGGGACGGGTTCGACTGCTGTGCCGCTCTGCCGAAACGCAATCTTATGTTTCTGCCCAAGTGATTGAAATAGGGCAAGTATTTGGAGCCGATCATTTATTTTGGGAGCAACCCTTCTCCTATCGGGCGATCGCAACTTGTCCAACTCAAATCGCTACCCTGCCCATTGCCATTTTGCTTCAGTGTTTTGAGCAGACCTCTGAGTTACGGGGACAGTTTCAAGCATGGGTGCAAGAACGACAACGGGTGATCTTTTTCAAAACCCTGACATCATTTCGACGAATACCTAGCCACCAACTCCGGCAATTTGTCCCTCATCTGGTTGAAAAAACAGTCGCTTCAGGCATCTCCCTAACTACAGCAGCACCCGCACAGCAAGGACGATTCTGGCTGTTGCGCGGCAAGATGCAGGCATCATCTGAGGAGGGTGCTGTGCCAGTGGTGGGAGAGAGTTGGGGATATCCAGAATCCACCCCATCTGACTGGATAGCTCAGACTGAACTGAAGCTACTCAAACTGTCTGCGGCGAACTGGACATCTGCTGTCATGGTGCTGCCCCAGTTAGAAAAGCTGGTCGCAAGTGACCATACCGCGATCGCTCCAGTGCCATCACCTGTTGTAAATCGTTCAACTCCGCCAACTCGTCTCCCGACTCTGGCGACTTCCCACCACATACCCGTTGCCACCTCTAGCTCTGCTTCAACCAGCGATCTAAACTCCCCCTTTCCAAAGCCAGCAAAACGTCGTCTACTAGATACCTTAGGACGCTTTCCGTGGGTTGAACAGCAGAGTGCTTCAGACTGTGGGGCTGCTTGTTTAGCAATGATTTTGCGGTACTGGGGCAAGCGCATGCCTCTGCATGTGTTGCGGGAGCAAGCCCATGTGGGTAGCTCTGGAGCTTCACTCAAAAGCCTGGCCCGAGCGGCTGAAGAGTTAGGATTTCATACTCGTCCTGTGCGGGCCAGCCTGGGTTCGTTGACCCATTTGAACCATCCGTGGATCGCTCACTGGCAAGGGAACCATTACATTGTGGTCTACCGTGTCCGGGGAAATCGAGTCATCATTGCTGATCCCGCTTTAGGTCAGCGATCGCTCACGTCCTCTGAATTTCAGCGCGATTGGACTGGCTATGCTTTGCTCCTCGATCCCACAGAACGTTTGTGGGAAGTGGAAGTTCGTCACCCTTCTCTAAGGCGCTACGCAGAGGCCATTTCACCCTACCGTTCTAGTATCCTGCAAATCATCTTATTCTCCCTGTTAATTCAGGTGTTTGGTTTAGTCACGCCTCTGTTCACACAGATCATCTTAGATCAGGTGGTTGTGCAGAAAAGTTTCACAAGCTTGCATGTATTTGCTACTGGATTGCTTTTGTTCAGCCTTTGGGAAATTGGTTTGTCCTCGGTTCGTCAATATCTTTTAAGTTACTTATCCAATCGTCTTGATCTAACATTAATTAGTGGTTTTATCAAACATGCGCTGTCGTTGCCGCTGAAGTTTTTTGAATCGCGCAGAGTCGGAGATGTCATTACTCGTGTTCAAGAAAACCAGAAGATTCAGCGATTTTTGGTCGGACAAATGGTGCTGTCCTGGTTGGAATTCATGACAGGGTTTGTTTATTTGGGTTTAATGCTGTTTTATAATTGGCGAATGACCGTTTTGGTATTGTCACTGATTCCCCCTATTGTCATTCTGGCTTTGGCTGCCACGCCTTTCCTCAAGCATGTTTCTCGACAAATCTTTAAAGAATCGGCTAATCAAAATTCCTCTCTGGTCGAGATGTTTACAGGCATCCAAACAGTCAAAACCGCTGCTGTCGAGCGAGAAGTGCGGTGGCGATGGGAAGACCAATTGACTCAGCAAGTGAACGCACAATTTCAGGGTCAAAAATTAGCAATCAAATTGCAAACGGTGAGCGGCTTGATTCATTCTTTGGGAACGACTGCTTTACTCTGGTTTGGAGCAACACTGGTGATTCAAGACCAATTAACCATTGGTCAATTTGTCGCTTTCAACATGATGATGGGCTATGTCATTAGCCCCGTGATTAATTTATCTAATCTTTGGGATGAACTTCAGGAAGTAGTGATTTCAGCAGAGCGTTTGGAAGATGTTTTTGAAGCACAACCAGAATGCTCATCCTACCATTCCTTACTGATCTTACCGCCTTTGCAAGGTCAGGTGGAATTTGAAGATATCTCCTTTCGCTACGGTGAAGATGAGGAGCGCAACACATTACAAAATATTTCATTAACTGTGCATTCTGGGCAGACGATCGCCCTAGTTGGCCGCAGTGGTTCGGGGAAAAGCACGTTTGTTAAGCTGCTTCAAGGCTTGTATCATCCGACTCGGGGACGAGTGTTAATTGATGGACATGATCTGCGTCATGTTGCTCCCCATTCGTTGCGATCGCAATTGGGTGTTGTCCCTCAAGATTGCTTTCTATTTTCTGGAACCATCCTGGAAAACATCACCCTGTATCGTTCTGAATTTACGCTAGACCAAGTGCTTCAGGTCGCTCAACTGGCAGAAGCCCACGCCTTTATTCAATCCCTGCCGCTTGGCTACAACACCAAGGTTGGTGAACGAGGTTCTACCTTATCGGGGGGGCAGCGACAGCGGATCGCGATCGCTCGTGCGCTCTTAGGTGAACCACGCATTTTAATTCTGGATGAGGCTACAAGTTCTTTGGATACAGAATCAGAACGCCGCTTTCAACGGAACCTGGCACAAATTTGTCGCGATCGCACTACCTTTATCATTGCCCATCGGCTTTCAACGGTTCGTAATGCAGACTGTATTCTGGTGTTAGATCAAGGCATCATTGTAGAACAGGGAACTCATGATGAACTGATGAAATTTCAGGGGCTATACCACCATTTAGCAATGCAACAACTTAACCTATAACAACTTTAAAGCGTTTATGAAAGGACAATCCGGTTGAACAAGGGGCTTAAGCCCGCCTGTTTACGATTCCAATCGGTTTGCCATATAGCATTTAAACGCTGTCAGAATAGATATCTCCTTTTCTCGTGTTTATGTTACAAGGTGACAACGATGCATTAAACTGTAGGTGCGTAGATTAGTGATACTTCTGCAAGTAGTGTGTATGGATCACACAGGCAATTTACAAGCTTCTTGATTATCTAAGACAAGCATTGCATCAGCATCAGCCATGTCAGCCCAGAGTGTGAGTACAACTTCTCTCTTCAACGCATTTATGAATTCATCTAAATCTACTTCTAATTCTTCTCACGGCCGCCCCTTAGAACAGGAGCCTACACCAGAAGGCAATCATCTGCTTTCTGGTAATGCTAGCTTGGCAGCGCCATTAACTCACAGTTCGGCACCCCTCTCTGAGGATTCTAACTGGAGTGAGTCTTTACAACTTGTACTCAATCAACCACCTGCCAAACTTCCTCAACAACTCCTGCTAGCTGGTATTGCCTTCGTCGGCATGTTTGGGGCCTGGGCCTGGTTCGGGCAAATTCAGAATGTCAGCTACGCTCAAGGTCGATTGATCCCCAAGGGGGAAGTTTATCGGGTGCAACCCGTCGTTCAAGGCGAAATCTCAGCCATTTTGGTGAAAGAAGGACAACAGGTGAGGGCTGGCCAGGCGATCGCCAAACAAGATAGCCAGTTGGCAGAAGCAGAAATCGAGCGGTTAGAACAAAGCCTGAATGCTACTCAGATTCAACTGCTACAAGTCCAAGGGCTAATCGATCGCACTCGTTTAGAATGGCAAACCCAACAGGCCATTGCCAAAGCTAACGTTGCAGCACAACAAGCTGCAATTACTGAAGTAATTGCACGGGTGACAACTTTAGAGCAACTATTAGCCCAATTTCAAACTGAAATGGCGGCCCATGAAGCACGTTTAGCTCGACTGCGTCCTTTTGTTGAAGAAGGAGTATTACCAGAGGAACATTTGTTTGAAGTTGAGCAAGCTTGGCGCGATCGCCAACAAGCACTAACTCAAAATCGGGGTGAATTGCAACAGGCGATGGCTCAATCTGAGCAATATCAAGCAAAATTAATACAAATCCAGGCAGAGGGTCGCAAAAGCGATTTGGGGGCGCAACAACAGTTACAACAACTGGAGTTAGAAGCAGCAGAATTGCAGGCTAAAATCAATGATGCCTCTGCCCTATTGAAAGAGTCCAAAACTCGCCAAGAGCAGTTATTACTCCGTGCCCCAGTAAGTGGTTTGGTCTCTTCACTCAATCTTCACAATATTGGTGAAGTGGCTCAACCAGGACAGACTATTATGGAGATTGCTCCCGCAGCAACACCCCTCGTTCTCTCTGCTGTCCTCCCCAGCCAGGAAGCAGGTCTAGTGGAAGAGGGATTGCCAGTGCAGATGAAGTTTGATGCCTTTCCTTATCAAGATTTTGGCTTGGTTTCTGGAAAAGTTCTCGCAATTTCTCCTGATGCCAAATTAGACGAAAAACTAGGGGCTGTCTATCGGGTAGAAATCTCGTTAGATCAACCCTATATTACTCGTCATCAAAGTATCTTTCCCTTAAAAGCGGGTCAAACTGCAACAGCAGAAATCGTCACTCGTCAACGTCGCATTGCCGACATTCTTCTAGATCCAATTCGCCAACTTCAAACGGGTGGAATCAGTTTGTAATCGCAATATCAGCATTAGTCATGAGTCCGTGTTTTCTTCTAGATAAAAGGAGTAACTCTGTGACATATCACTCAACTGGCAAACTCGATAAAGTTATGACCTCAGAACAATTTACTCAGGTGATGGGCGCGATCGCAGAAGGTAAATATTCCTGGGCTTGCGTCTTGATTTTACGATTTGGTGGCTACAATCCCTTGCACTATATTCCCTACCGTACATACAACCGATTGATCAAAGAGAATGAGCGATCCCCTAACTCCTCTGTAGCTGCGATCGCATCCTCGTGTCAGCCCATTCGAGACTTAGATTACCTTGAACCCGTCAACGCTTGTCAAACTCGAGTGAGGGGAGGGGCGCGATCGATCCCCACTACCCATCTGGATACTCTGCTACATCTGCTTCCAGCCAACTGCTTAGACCTGCAATACCGATACTTTGACTAACCTGGGCAAAAAATTGACATTACCCCTTTCCTGGTGCCCAAACTCCAACTTGGGCACTCTTTTTGGCAACTTCAGCCTTCCGCCTGAAGGAAGCTGAAGGCTCCCCAAAATTCCGTGCTTCGACTGCGCTCAGCACTCGAAAGGGTCTCAGTCCCACATCTAATATCATCCTTTGAATCAGTAACACCCGCACGAAAAACCGCCATATGAGGGCTGTGGCGCGTTGCGCCACAGCCCTCATATGGCACTGATCGAACTCACATCCAATAATAGTGGATTAAGCACAATGGGAGTGAGCAAAGAAATAAATCTGCCAAATTGGCAACCTAAGATCTAATCCATCTATTACAGTGAACACATCAACTCAAACAGCAGAGTTGATGCAAACAAAACACACTAATCACGGAGAAACATCATGGTTATTGCAGATTTGAACTACTTAGAAGTTGTTGATCAATCTGAGATCGTTGGCGCTGGTTACAAGAAGGGAGGAGCGATCGCGTCTGCGGATGCATCTGCATATGCCTCTGGTAAGAAATTTGCCGCAACAGGTACTTATACTTCCACTTCCGCATACTCCAGTTACTATTACAAGTCAGCTTCCTCCTACTCCTCCTCTGGCTCTGTAGCAAAGTAGTAAGAAGTTGAGCGGTTGTCAAACTCAAATCACTGAGGGCCGTTTCCCATTTACAGTTCTCAGTGATTTCTTCAAAAGGAGAAAAGCATGAACCACATTCAAATTACTGATCTAGATTTCTGCGAGAATGCTGCTTTGAGCAGTCATCAGCCTTACGGGGGGGCTTCACGGGTATCCACCTCAGTGTCTACTGCTGTGAAAACCTCTGTGAGCACAAAAGTGTCTAAACATGTGATTGGTCATAGTCATGCGGTTGGTGTTGCTTCTGCTTATGCAGTCGCTATTGGCGGGTATGCCTATACCGACGCTTTTGCTTACGCTGATACATAGCTAGCTGATAGTCAAGAAGTGCGTTTGGAAGCAAAAACTGGGATTGCTGAATGGATAGTTACAACAAACATTACCATCCCAGCATGTGGTGCGTTGGATTATGCTAACGCACCCTATGTTAGATCAGATGTGCAATTACAAACGCTTGGGAGTTACCATCATGTCTCATTTTGAAGATTTTTTTTCAATCGCTTCACAGTCAACTCTGAAATCGGACGAATCTCATTCGGTTTTAAGTAGTTCGAGTTCGAGTAGTTCGAGTTCGAGTAGTTCTGGCGATGGTCATGTCATCACAGAAACCGATGTATCTGTCACGGGTAATGGAAGCGCGATCGCGATCGCTGATGCAACAGTTGATAGTACGAACATGAGCAGTAGCTCTAGCAGTGACTCGTTCGCTGATGAAACAGGCGCAGGCAGTAGTAGTAGCGTGACGATTATCGATGCAAATGGTAACGTTATCAGTGAAAGTGAAACAATCTTTACGCCCGGAGCGACTTCCAGCAGTGGCAGTGCTTCAGCCGTGGTTTCTCCTGAAGATGTCGTCATTGATGTATCTGTCAGCGCCCCAAGGTTCGCACAGCAGAATCGTGTGCTCGGTTCAGATGAGTCTGATGCGTTGCGTGGGAGTGCTGACGATGATTGGATGGTGGGCGAGGAGGGCGACGATCGCATCAAAGCAGGCAACGGTGATGATGTGGTCTTTGGTGGCTCTGGGGACGATCACCTCATAGGGAATCAAGGCCAGGATGTATTGATAGGAAATAATGGAGATGATTACCTGAATGGTGGTGCGGGCGCAGATACACTGTTAGGTGGTAGCGGCGCGGATACCCTCATCGGTGGTAAGGATCGAGATGTTTTGATTGGCGGTGGTGGAGCAGATGTTTTTGTACTAGTTCCAGAGACATCACAGCTTGAATTGGCAGATGTCGTAATTGATTTTGATGCTATTGAGGGCGATCGCTTCCAGCTATCCAGTAATATTGCATTTGATCAGTTGCTCCTAACAGCAATTGACTCAGATCTAAATGGTAGTTTGGATGCCACTTTAATTCAAGATAGTGCGAATGGGGACATACTTGCAATTGTTTTGAATACAGTGAATGGAAACGAGACGACTTTAACAAATGCTGATTTTGTCTCTTAACTATTGTTTTGGTGCATCGATTTGCCTGCTACTCCTTTTCCGCCTGAAAAAGCGTAACTCTTCAAATGTTAAACCTCGTTTCAAACGAATTGTGCTCAAGATTTTGATGATAATCTAAAGATTAGAATGATCGACTAGTGGCAATGGTCAGCTTTTCCGGGATTGAAATTGAGTCAGATGAAATTGTCGAACTGTTAAAACGAGAGGTGCGGCTCAGAGAATTCTGCCAAAAATTGATTTACCAACGCATTGTTGCAGCAACGGTTGAGGAAAGAGCAGTAACAGTAAATTCTGAGGAAATTCAAGCGGAAGCAGATCAATTTCGGCATCAACATCGATTAGAAACAGCCGCAGCAACTTATACCTGGTTGGCACGGGAATGTATTACCCCAGAGGAATGGGAGGCAGGTATCCGCGATCGCCTGTTATCTCAAAAATTGTCCAAACATCTATTTGGGGCAGATGTAGAAACTTATTTTGTGCAACATCGCATCGAGTTTGAGCAGGTTTCTCTTTACAGAATAGTGGTTCCCTATGAATCACTGGCTTATGAATTATTTTATCAAATTAATGAAGATGAAATTAGTTTTTACGAAGCTGCTCATTTATACGATGTCGATGAACAACGCCGTCTTCAATGTGGTTATATCGGTAAATTGCATCGCTGGGATTTGAAATCCGATGTGGCAGCAAGTGTTTTTGCCGCTCAATCAGGGGATGTAATTGGACCGTTTCAATCGGAACAAGGCTATGAGTTACTCATGTTAGAGTCGTTTATTCCAGCCGAACTAACCCCCAACCTGTATCAAGAGATGTTAGATCAACTGTTTCAAGAATGGTTACTCAATGAGTTGAATTACTTGATTCACCGCAATTCCTCTCCTACCAGTTCTGTTAACCTTAACCATCCTTAGAGGTATTTTATGCAGCGTCGTAGAGTTCTGATCAAACGTGCTATTTCGGCGAACGGACAATCCTTCGCTAGCGCTGTCAGCACTGTTGTTTTTCTAGAAGAGGGGGCGATCGCCCATCAGTCAGTTGAGGTAAAAGTTGATCCTACTGGTGCTGTGAGTGCTGCATCTAGTTCGATCAGTTGTTCTACTCATTAATCATATCCACATTGGAGGTTCTGATGATGCACCCGTTTAATTTAGATTTGTCCAGCCTAAAAATGATTGATCTCACCTTTGAGACTCCCTTGACCAATGAGGAAGCTCAGCAGATCGGTGGAGGGCGCAACACCACAAAAGCGATCGGTGAAGAAGGGGGCTGGGACTTTGGTTATCGACCCGTCTTCAAACCCCGCCCTCACCCTTTTCCACTAGATAAACCCCCAATGATGACAACTATGGCCCTGGGTGAGGAAGGTGGTTTTTTTAGCTAAAATGAACATTCTCATTTTAGGATCGGCTGAGGATGCCCATGCAACTCATCTGAAACACGCCTTAGAAGAACGCGGTGTGGAAGTTGAGTATTGGGACACCCAAGCCTTCCCAACCCAGATGAAATTGTCGTGGCAACCCGATACTGGTTCGGGTTGTTTGTGCTGGCCGGAAGGTAAAACGATTCCGCTTCTGGAAATCCATAGCATTTTTTGGCGGAGTTTTACTGGAGTATGGATTCCGCTGCTGCCGGATGCTAAACAACATCAAGTTGCTTACAATGATGCCATGAGCGTTGTGCGATCGCTACTGCAATACTGCCCCGCTCATTGTGTTAACACATGGCAGGCGTATCAATTCCACCAGGAAAAACCATTGCAACTAGCCAAAGCAAAGGAATTGGGCGTTCTAATTCCAGCAACGTTAGTCAGTAATGATCCAAAACAAGTTTGTGAGTTTGCTCAAACTTACCAGCCCAGTATCTTTAAGCCCGTCTATGGTGGAGCTTATACTCAGTGGGTCACAGCCCATCACTTACAAGCCGAGCGCCTGAATTTAGCACTGCGGATGGCTCCTGTAACCATCCAAGAATATATTCCAGGGACAAATATACGAGTATATGTCGTTAACGGATATATTTATGCAGCCGAAATTCGCAGTTCTAGCTTAGATTTTCGAGTTGACCCATCTGCTCAACTGATTCCGCTGCAATTACCTCATGCAATAGAACAACAGTGCTTGACGATCGCCCAAGCCTTTTTTTTAGAATGGACTGCGATCGATTGGCGCGTTAAACCGACTGGGGAATATGTGTTTTTAGAGGCAAATCCCAGTCCGATGTTTTTACATTTTGAACAACAGACAGGGTTTCCCATCACTCAGAAATTGGTAGAACTGTTAATACAGTCATAAGCTCTTTCGCAGCCAGCACAATCCACCCCCTATGACTGCTAAAGCGATTAAGCTTCCGGGTTCGGGAACTGCAACGCTGGCTTCACCTTGCTTGATCTCTAAGAGAGCAAACCGGGTATCTTGATCAAAGTAGCGCTGAAATGAACCAACCACGCTTGCTTCAACTGATTCTGAAAGGTCTCCGAAGCGAGTTTGTGTGCGAGTTTGCTCGGTATCTAGAAGAAATCCATCACTGAATTGCAATTCTAAGAAATCTTGATGATTGGAGGTGTGAATGCTGCTAGATAAGCCAAAGTTATCTAGTAAAAGTGTATGTGCTTCCAGATCTGTTTCATCAACGATAGCTAGATTAACAGAGCCGATCGCATTTGCCGTTTCAGCGAATGGGCGATCAATTGTCGCTTGCAGATTAAGGAATCCTGAGAAGTCAAAGGAGAACAACTGTCCTGCTTCTACGAAAAAATTTCCCAGCACAGAAGCTTGACTGTTCGCTATGCCAAAGTATTCGTTGCCGCTCCCGTTGGCTTGAGCCAGAATGGAATTATTAGCCTGAACTGGCTCATTCAAAAACAATGCTTCAGCTTTAGCAGAGGCATTGACCTCTCCCCTAATTGCGTTAGTGAAGGTATTGGAATCAGTTTCAGTGTTTGTGAATAAGGGAATATGGCTGAAGTTAGTCAAGTCAAAAGTGCTTTCGACTGAAGCAAAGGTCGCTGCTTGCAGGGGAGGAGCGATCGCCCATCCAATTAAAGACGGCGCTGCTAGAAGACTAACCTGCCTCAAAAAGCGGAAGTAAAACACCATACCTGTTATCCTTAATTTTGGTGACATCAACAAATTTCGTTGAACAGAATTATTTTGCTATTTGACTTTTCATTACCAACCTCCGGTACAGTTTTGCTACTTGGAAGCTCGAGCTTCCAGGATGCAAGATTCAACTTCTTTGGAGATTTTTCTACCTGAAGCTGAATAACCGGAATCAGTGCAAATTGATTTATTGAATAAAATGATACCTGTAATCCTAAAATATCAGGTACAAATCCGGAGGTGTGGTAAAGTTTTGGTCAAGTTCTGTGGTGATATAGTGAGTTCTTTTCACTCTTGCAGAAGACAATCCCTGAAGGATATGCAATGGATAGCAACTTCACCTGCCCGTCGCGCAGGTGAATTGGGCTTTTCAGGGTTCTTCGCGCCGCCAAAAATTCTAAACAGCCTGTTCATTGCCAACAGTAGTGAGATGAAAATTGACAATTGTGTCATCCCTGTGGTTCAGCGATTGGTCAACGGAGCGATCGCATCCTGAGCCACCAACCAGCACACTATCCTTACTGTGTCTATGGTCACAATTACGTCTTCTTGAACTCGTAGGTCTGCGATATTGGTTAACATGATCAAACCTTCTTTTTTACTCTAGATTTTGCGCCTCACTAGAGAAAACCTACCAAGCAAGTATGACTGGAAAATGACGCATCTGTTGACCAGAATCACTATGATCAATTGTTACTATCAATAGTTACGAGGTGATTTCCTTCTCTTCCTATGTCCCGCATCTCTGTTATTATCCCAACATTGAACGAAGCAAACTACCTCGATCGCACGTTGCGACATCTTAGCGTGTTGCATCCTCCTGCCTGGGAAGTGTGGGTGATCGATGGCGGCAGCGAAGATGAGACTGTGGCGATCGCTCAAGCTGCCGGAGTCAAGGTGATGCAGTCTCAACAACGGGGGCGATCGCTGCAAATGAATTTGGGGGCTGAAGTAGCTACAGGCGAAATTCTGTGTTTTTTACATGCAGATACGCTCGTTCCCGATGACTTGATTGCGGTAATTACTTCCACCTTACAGAATCCACAAATCGCTTGTGGTGGATTTATCTCTCTCATGGTTGGTTCATTTACAACCCGTTGGGGGATTTCTTTGCATAATTATCTGAAAACCTATTATGCCCCTTTATTATTTCGTCCACATCTATTTTTTCGAGGATTGCGGCTCCTGTTTGGGGATCAAGTTATATTTTGTCGTCGTCGGGATTTTTGGCAGTGTCAGGGGTTCGATCCAACCTTGCCGATTATGGAAGAAGCAGATCTTTGTCTTAAGTTGTCGCGTTTGGGACGCATTTGTCAGGTCAACCGAATTGTGCAATCCAGCGATCGCCGCGTAGCTCATTGGGGGGCTTTCAAAGCAACAGGAATCTATATGGCGATCGGGTTTTTGTGGGGTTTAGGGGTTTCATCAACGCGATTAAAGCAGTTCTATGAAGAGGTGAGATAATGCCCCGTGAGAGCACCAATTTTCCTATCTAGATAGCTGCTGTCTCAATTCACGTAAGACTTTGCACCAAATAGGAGATCGACCTGCAATGTCAGCAATGATCCAACAGGGATGTTTATGAGTAGGCAACGGGGCCATAAACTCTAGTACTCCATGACAATAATTGATCCTGGAAAAGCTAACGGGGATCATGACTGAGCGATTAGCCATCATTTATTTAACCTGAAACATACCCGACCTTAACCCAGATTGTAATTTTGACACCGCATTATTTCAATCACTCATCGCTCGTTAATATGGCAGTTCACTGAGGGGCGCAGCGCAACTGGCGCTCTTTCAAATGATTCAAGATTGCCACATCAAGTTATTTTTAAGACAAACTAAACAATAAAGATGTGATAGATTGAAGCTAAGTTTATTGTATTTGTTTATTGTATTTTGTCTAATCTTAAGGGAGTCTGGTTGACAGATTTCTACTCCTATTTTGTGATGACTATTTTGTCATGCCTTCTTTTAATGTCTACTTTGTGATGCCTATTTTGTGAAATTGCAGCACGTCACTTTTAGCAGTCGCAGGTGTGATGGCTTAATTTGATTTGTCAGGCATCGCATATTCAAGCATTCAGATAATCCAACAGTTTTTTGAGGACGTGGCATTGCTGCGTTTCATCAATTGGTTTGTTTTTGCACATCCTTTAAAGATAAAGAGCAGGAGCGGCAGATGTATCGATTCCAGGTTAGTGCCCATACGCAGGTGGGAGAATCGATTGGGTTAGTTGGTTCAATTCCCGAATTGGGCTTGTGGAATATTACCCAAGTCATCCGGTTGCAAACGAGCGGCGATCGCTATCCCCTGTGGTGGGCAGAGATTGATATTGGCGATCGCTTTTCTGGGGAGCAGCCTACCCCTACCCCTCCTCCAACGATGGAGTATCAGTATGTGCGCTTTCGTTTGGATGGCACTGTGGAGTGGGAAAGTGCAGTTGGAGCAAACCGCTGGGTGCCAATTGCATCCCATCCCGCCGAAAACGCTATTGTTGTAGACGATGGCTGGTTTGGTCATGTCCAACCGTGGCCCTATGGGTATTTGCAGCATCCGATTCCTCAGCCGCCTGCGACCCCAACTGAAGGGTTGAAAGTTGTCGTTTTAGGCAGTTCTGTTGGTCTGGGCTGTAGTGCCTGGATGCTCAGGGGCTGGGCGTGGCACTTAGAGCGGGCATTGCGCCCGGAGCATCAACTTGTGAACGTTTCCATGCTCGGTGCGAATGTCAGTACGACAATTGATCGATTCCCGTTAGTAGTGACCCCAGAGCAACCTGACATCGTCATCGTTACACTTTCGCTGGGAAATGAGGGGTTGGCTTACTGTCCACCGCATCAACGCCGAGCGGTGCAACGGCGGTTTGAGAGTGGTCTTTTGCAGTTAGTAAAAATGGTCAAAGAATTGGGAGCACGCCCAATTTTAGGCAGTGTCTATCCGCATGGGGATTACTCGCCAGATCATACCTGGTTGCTGCGCGAGACGCATCAGCGAATGCTCAGTTGGGGAGTTCCCGTCCTGAACTGGTTGGATATTATGGATGACGGTCAGGGACGCTGGCGACCTGAACACTCCTTTGATGCGGCCCATCCCAATACCGCTGGACATCGGCTGATGTTTGAGGCGATCGATCTCAGCCTGTTTCAGATGACCCAAACCGAAACGACTTTAGAAAAACATCTACCTCAACAGCAACAACCAGTCTTTCGAGATGATTGGGGCTTTCACCTCTTTGTCAATCCAGACGAAAAGAGCCTGCGGATCATTAACACGACAAGGCACACGTACACGATTGCCATGTACTGGGAGGAGTTGCAATCTGCCCTGCGGCACACTGCTGATTTAACTCCGGGCGTTTACATTGCCAAGACTCCACAAACTGGCATTGCTCCCAGTTTTTATGTCCAGGCAGATGGAGCGATCGAAACCCTCATCGAAGTCCCTGCTGAAACCGACCTGGAATATAGCCCTGCGTTTAATTTCTTTGCCCCCTCCGTTTGCCACGTCCTGTTCTACGACGGGCATCTGGCGCTGTTGCGAGAGGGCGATCGCGCTCTGCGGGTGATTAATGAATCTGACCACGAGTACAATATCCATCCCATGTGGAAGGAAGTTCGGAGCGCCTTAAAAGACATGCCGCCTGCGGTTTATGATGACCCTCTCAATCCCGATCTGCCCTTTCGGACGGTGATTATTGGCAAAGACGGCTTAGAGAGCCGATTTAAAGTTCCTGCCAAATCATCAGTTTTATTTCAGTACAAGTGCGAAGTGTCCCAGATCAACCGGGTGGCGATTCTGCCTGTGGGCGATCGCTGTGCTGCCCGAATGTTGCTCTATAAGATGGAATATGATGGCCCGGCTTTTCCCTTCGACCTGACCCGCACAACGCTCGTCTCAGATGTGGCTGACATTATTGAGACGGGATTTGAGGACATGTGGAATCCAGCGTTCCTGCATTACAACCCCGAAGCAGGCAGAATTTATCACACCAAGTGGACAGGTCTCTCTTTTGCCCATGAAGTGGAGGAGACGGACGATCCAATAAATGATATGTCACCCGTTCATGAACGGATGCGTACCCGTTATTCAGCCCGTGCCAAAAGATTCTGGTACACTCTCAATAACGCCGATAAAATTCTCTTTATTCGCACAGGCATTACTGATCATGGTAGCGTTGTTGATTTGGTTCACAAGCTCACCTACCGTTGCCAGGGTAAGCCATTTCATCTGATGTTGATTTCTCCTCAATCCTCGCAAGAATTCTACGGTATTCCTAATGTTCTTCATTACGATTTAGAATTTAATCCCGATCGCATGTATGAAGATGAGGGACACTGGTGGTATTGCACCGACGTGATGCGGAATATTCTCAACTCTCTGGGTATTTCCAGCAAAAATCTCTTCTGGTGTCCTCCCAATCCTCGGTAGTTCCAGAGGCAACCCCTCCCAACCTCCCCTGACCAAGGGGAGGAGCCGTAGGCGGTGGGGTATTGGAGGCGTTTGTACTTTCAATTGGTATCATTCTTGATGGCGATCGCTTTCTGAACAATTAAGATTCATGGGGAGAGGGGAGGCAGCGTTGGGAATGTGTGCTATCAGTTGAATCTCTCCTGTCTCACTCATTACCCATCCTTGAGCCTCTCTAACAGTGGTAGAAACGGTGGCATCACGGAGTTGTGTTGCTGAACCAATTGCTGGCTGTGCCGATGAGGTTGGCCCGCCATCGACCCATTCTGTAATCACGTCTTCTGCCTCTAACATGCTATTAGGGCTGGGAGGCAGACCCCCACGTCCAGTCACGTAGAAGCTACCTAAATCCTCAATCGACTCGCTGCCTTCTCTGGGGCAAGCTTGAGCAATTTGTTGAGACGCATCAATGATATCGGCAGGCAGTTCAATCAATCCCTGACTGGGATCAACGATGCGATTAATCGTAATCGTGCCATCCAGTCCAAATTCAGAACTGGCATTGATATCACTCAGAGGAGTCAAAGGATTGCGCTCTTCCAGTCCAAAAATACCTTGAGTGGTAATGTCAATTCGTCCCCCGTTTCCCCGTTCTGCACTGGCAAGAATATCGTTATTCTGTTGTGGGACAGCAATAATAAAACCATTAGTAGCGTCAATCGAAATATTACCACCATCGGCATTATCAGTGGCACGGGCTGAAATCTGGCTGCCATTATTCATGCTTAAGCGCTCTGTCGTTCGTAGCGTGATATTGGCACCCCTACCTGCTCCTGCCTCAGCCGTCAGTCTACCATTGTCTAAGCGTATCGTGTTCGCATCAACGGTTAAGCTGCCTGCTGCTCCCAAGGGGCTACTGACCGAGGCGATCGCTCCCTCTGTGATGGCTAAATCATCGGTTGTCAGGTTTAAGCTACCTGCCTGTCCCGCCGCAGTTGCTTCGACCAATACTCCACCATGGCCCAATAAGTTTATGAATTCCGTTGCACTAATACTGACGCTACCAGCAACACCTGTACGAGTAGAAGCTGCAACGGTACTGTTATCAACCGTGAGTTGATTTAATCCCCGCAAGGTAATGTCACCGCTCTCTCCCGAACGGGTGGAGGCAGAAATTTCAGCGCCATTTTGCAACGTGAGTTGACGGGCATGAATCACCAATCGTCCCGCATTGCCCAATCGTGTGGCTTCCGTGGCGATCGCGCTACCGTCTGTCAACGTTACATTTTCGATTGCCGCAGAATTTTGATTCACGCTTAATTGACCGCCCTGACCATCGCGAGTGGCAGCCGAAATGCGGCTGCGATCGCCGAGTCGCAAGCTCTCACTAATTTGTAGATTGATATTGCCGCCTGTGTTGCTCGCGATTGTCTCAGCCGACAGAGCCGCTTGACTTTGCAAATTAAGTACCCCTGTCTGAAGGTTGATGTTACCTGCGGCACCACCCGCCCGGGTCGCTGCAACTGTCAAGCGACTCCCATTACCCAATTGAATGGTATCCACTGCGTCAATGCTCAGATTACCTGCGGTGCCCGTGCGGGTCGATGCCGAAATTTGGCTATTGTTCATTTGCAAAGTACTTAATCCGTTGAGCACGATATCCCCTCCAATACCAGAACGAGTCGAGGCAGAGATGACAGAATTCCCTCGCAAGTTAGCAATTTGAGCATTCAGGATGAGACTGCCTGCATTACCACTACCCGTTGCTTCAGTCACGATGCGACTATTGTTTAATAACTCAAGCGTGTTAGTAGGGGACTGGTTCACATTCAATTCCAAATCGCCACCGACACCATCGCTCGTTGAAGCAGAAATTCCACCATTATTCAGTCGCAGTTCATTAGAAATCTGGAGCCGAATATTACCCCCATTACCTGCTTCAGTTTCAGCCGTCAGTTGAGCGCGATCGCTAATACTAACCTCTCGTGCCGTCACTTCCAAATTACCAGCCCTACCCCTTGCTGTGCTACTGACAGAGGCTTGTGCGCCTCGTTGCAGGCTTAATAGCTCTGTCATCAGCGTTAAGTTTCCGGCTGTACCACCCTGGGTGGCTGCGACTGAAAGTCCACCCTGTCCACTTAACTCGATCGCATCTGTAAAACTGGCAATCAGACTACCTGCCCTGCCCGTGGTTGTCGCAGAGGAAATTTCGCTGTCGTTAACTAGCAGGCGATCGCCCTGTAATACGATATTACCATCTCGTCCTGAGGTTGTTGTGGCAGCGATCGCCGCATTCTCTTCTAAACGAATGGTACTGGCGTTGACCGTCAAATCCCCAGCTTCTCCCTGTCCTGTGGCTTGAGCGGTTAAACGGCTACCGTTCAGCAACTCGACCAGATTGGCTGGGGTCTGATCGAGATTAATCTGCAAACTGCCGCCTTGTCCGTCTTGAGTAGAAGCCGATATTTGGCTGTTGTTGTTGAGGTTGAGGGATTGCAGAAGGTTTAGACGAATATTGCCCCCGCTACTCGTGACCGTTTCGGCAGTGATGCTGGCTCGATCATCCAAACGAGCCGTATCTGCGATAATGTCCAGATTGCCTGCCCGACCTGTGCCCTGGCTGTTGACTGCGATCGCTGCCTGGTCTTGTATCAACAGTCGCCCTGTGTTGAGCCGGATACTGCCGCCGTCTCCAGATGAAGTGCGATCGGTGCCTGCAAAGAAGCCTGTTTCGTCACCCGTTAATCGGGTTTCTGCTGCAATGTCCAGAATGATATTACCAGCCCGACTTTCCGTCGCTGTGGACGTGCGAATGCGTCCTCCTCTCTCTGCTGCTAACTGAGTTGCCGTGACATTAACATTGCCTGCATTGCCCAAACCATCAGTGCTGGCACTGACCAGGGCATCTGCGGTCAAAGACAAGGAACTGGTGACTAGATCAATACCACCACCTTGACCAGTGGCATTGCGATCGACTGCGGTGGCAATCACACTATCCGACAGAGAAATTGCTTGAGCCGCCCGGATGGCGATACTCCCTGCATCGCCTGCACCCGCTGTGCCGCTGTCAATCAGACTGTCCTGCAATAGCGTCAGGGATTGACCCGTGAACCGAATACTGCCTGCATCACCACTCGCTGCTGTGCGCGTTTCGATCATACTATCTCTTAGGGTAGCTTGTTCAGCATTAACAAGAATTTGACCCGCATCGCCTGAACTCGATGTGTTACTGTTTAATGCACTGTTGAACATTTGTAAAGTAGCTGTTTGCAGCGAAATTTGTCCGGCGGGTTGACCGCTGGCGGTGCTACTGCCAATCCCGCTATTGTCTAGTTCGATGGCAATGTCGGCCTCGATCGTAATTTGACCACCTCGCCCACTGCTGCCCGGTTTGGCTTCGCTACCAATCCCGCCATTTTGCATGATTAATCGATCCAGATTGAGCAGAATTTCACCCGCATTGCCTGTCCCCTCGGTATTCGTGCCAATGCCACTGCGATCGTTGGGGTCAGTTGAGTTGCCCGTATCTCGAATGACCAGCGTTTCAGCGTTGACTCTTACCTGTCCGGCATTACCACTGCCACGTGTGACACTACCCAAGCCACTGTCGTCTTCAAACAGAATAGTCGGTGCGGTCAGTTCAACTTGTCCGGCATTGCCACTGCCATTACTACTGCTACTGATGTCACTACTGCTGCGTAATGTAATTGCATCTGTCGCAGTGATCAATACTTGTCCACCCCGACCACCATTGATTAAGGCATTTGTTTCGCTACCAATGCCAAAGCGATCGAACAATACCGTTCCACCTTGAATCCGAATTCCACCTGCATTACCACTACCAAAGGTATTTGTGCCCATACCATCGTTAGCAGGAATACTATCGCCTAGAAACAGCAGTTCTTCCCCTATGATTATAATTTGTCCAGCATTGCCACTGCTGTACGTATTACTGCCTAATCCAGAATTAAAAAACTCAATTTGATCTGCTGTTAAATTAATCCCTCTAGCGTTTCCTCGCGCTCTAGTGTCATTGCCAAAACCGCTTTGATTCTCGACTAAGATTGAATTGGCTGTAATATCAATCAACCCCGTATTGCCCTGACTATCAGGAAAAACCTCAGTAATCTGACCATTATTTTCTGTAAATCCGGCACTGCTACCAATCCCTGCATTGTTTCTAATTTGTAATGTATTTGCTGTAACTGTTACGTTACCCGCATCACCATTGGCAATGGTGCGAGTTCCCAGCCCTCCTTGTTCAATCAAGATAGTGTCAGCATTGACGGTGATGTCCGAAGAGGATTGATTGCCCGATGTCGTGCTGTTAATCCCTGCTTCTCTGATCGTGACAGAGTTGGCTGAGATGGTGATGGGTTGAGCATTCGATATAGCCGTGGCAGGATTATCACTACTAATGCCCGCTGAATTCAAGAGAAAGCTCCCTGGTGTGCTGGCGGAAAATCCGCCGCCTCTTAATTGAATGCCAGCATTCCGCACCGCAATATCACCTGCGCCCGAACCATCACTATCTGCCTGTAAAATCATGCTCAAAGGAGCATTGTTAGCAGTAATGCCAAAATTTCTCAGATCAATGTTATTAGCAGCTTGGAGCGTGAGACTGACAGGTATGGCTGAGTTAGTATTAATGCCAAATCCATTAGCCGTAATATTACCCTCTTGCGTTCCAGTATTTCCTGTTGTGATAATGACGTTTGTTCCCGCGTTGAGTTGAGCTTCAATATCTGGAATATTGACGATCGCCCCTTCCATAGTTGGTGTAAAAATATTGGGATTACCACCGCTAAAATTGCCCCCTGTAGACACTCCCCCTGTATAACCCAGCGTCACATTTAACGGATCAAGCAACCAGATGCCGCTAATTCCGGCAGGCGCACTGGCATCCACCCGAATCCCAGAGGTATCCAGAAAATTGGGACTGGAGGTTTCCACGAGTCCCCCATTGCCGCCCCAAATGCCTCCTCGAACACTAAAAGTGCCATAGGCTCGAGTGGAATTATCGCTCCAGGCAATAATCTGACCGCCATTGCCACTGGTTAAAGCATCGGCTCTGAGGGTGGCAGTTGGGTCAATGTAAGTGGCGATCGCCCTCGGCAAGGTGCCCTGTCCCTGATAGTCGCCCCCCACCCAAATCCGTCCACCCCCACTCTCTCCGCTAGCAATCAGACCAGCATGGGTAAGCAATCCGACCTGATCGCCCAGCAGTTGAACGGAACCCCCTATCTGACCTGAAGCAGTATTGCTAGTATCGATTTGCCCAGAAACCAGGAGGGTAGCTGCTCGAACTGTTGCCGGAGTGCCAGCAGAGAGTAACGAGAAGGTAGGAGAGAGGGAAAGCGTTGTATTGGGAGAAAAGGCAGCCAGGGTGATTTGACCGCTGGGAGCCGTCAACCTCCCTGGCATCTCAATGTTGCCACCGATGAGACTGAGGGATTGTCCTGTGGGAACGGACAAATGGGCATGATTGGCGATCGCCCCCGCCTGACTCCCCAACTGTAAGCCCATCGGCACATTGACGGTGAGCAGGGGTGGAGTTTGTGGTGCGGTGGCGCTAAAGCTACTGCCATCAGGAAACAGGAAGCGATCGGCGGTGGTTGCCAGAAATGAACCGCGCACGTCTAACTGAGCATCGGCACCGAACACGATGCCATTGGGATTGAGTAGAAACAAATTAGCGCTGCCTTCTACGCCCAACGTACCCAAAATCTCAGAAATCTGACTGCCTGTAACGCGGCTGAGAATATTAGAAATACCTGCGGGATTAGCGAAATAAATTCGCTCCCCGTTGCGAACATTAAACTCACTAAAACTATGAAAAAGACTTATGCCACGGGTTGCGCCTCCCTCAATGCGGTCGCCCCGTCTGCCGCGAATCGGCACGTCTCGTTGCAAGCGCGATCGCTCTGCTCCTAAAGTATCGTCAGGAACAATTTGGGCAGCAACCGACTCTACCCCAACAACCCATCCCGCTAACATCAGTCCAGAAGTTAGCCAAAACCCACTTCTCCCATGCCACATGATTCCAGAGCCTCACAGTCCAACAACAGGAATTGAGCCTGCGATCGATGAGGGCGATCGCAACTCATAGTAACGGCTTTTTTCACTATGTCATCACACTATCCGTCAAGGTGTTAAAAAGTTTACCATATCCTCATAAAAGAATTGAGCCGTTGCTGAATTTGAGAATGTTTATTGCATGGGTAGACTCAGTAGACGCACAATGCTCAACCTGGCGGTTAATTCTGGTTAGCAGAATTCGTATAAATCCTAAATTTTGGGGGATTAGACGACTGATCTGGTGGATAATGCAGGCAATTAGAGTATTAGACGACATATTCGTCGTCTAATACCTATGGATTCGAAGTTAGCCGACAATTTTGACGGATAATCCTGGCCATTGCGGTGTTATCCGACAGAATTTGTAGCTAATCCCCTTGATTGCGGGATTAGCTGCCAAATTTGACGGTTAATAGACTTGTTGCTTTATAAGGTAGATTAATTCTATCCCCTGATTAAGGCAGCAGAGTATGCTCAACATCCATCGTGCGTTGGAGAATGATCGCTTGTTGAGAGCGTTGACTGGGCTGAATCGCA
>Ga0224723_1000233_pt1 | contig 38421 bp, 31 predicted proteins | sample Balambano_FR2_Me_FD_161647 | JGI IMG/M metagenome (GOLD analysis project Ga0224723, IMG submission 161647) | Freshwater sediment microbial communities from Lake Towuti, South Sulawesi, Indonesia - Balambano_FR2_MetaG | ecosystem: Environmental > Aquatic > Freshwater > Lake > Sediment | place... | reverse complement strand
TTGCCAGTTTTTTTGAGCGTAAAATCTTTGTGAATCCGCTAATTTTTTCTGGGTATTTTTTAACCATTCTTCAGCAGATTTTAATTTTCTTTCTAACTGCTTTATGTGATTAATACGACATTTTTTTCCCGAATCTACTTTGCCGATTGAGTCGGAAATAATCCCGTTAGCATGACGTTTATTAATTTTGTAAGTTTGTTGAAGATAGCTGTTCCACTGACTTTGATGAAATTTTTTGACAGTTAGTAAATGATTAACTGTTTCACAAGTTGCACGATAAACATAGGGAGAATAGGCTGCTAGAAACATCTCAAAGTCTGTTTTACCTAAGATGTTTAATTCCTTTTCTGGTGTGGGTAGTCCTTTGCAATATGTGAGCGTAGCCATCTCAAAATCGTGTTTGAATCTGCTTGTTTCTTACATATACATTTATAGCAGTATTTTTCATGATTATATGTGTCATTTTATAAAGAATATCCAAGGTAGGTCTTCACACAGCATTTCGCCGAACACTTATTTATTTTAATTCCTACCGTTTACTGTGTTGAAGTGAAGAATGTCAAAGTGTAATGATCGCAAATGATGGTATGGTTAAATTTGTTGGCATTCTTGTATATCTACCCAAGGAAAGAGTAGTAATGAGTAGAGATGGGTAGAGATGAGTAGGAATTAAGTTACAGTTTCTTACCCTATAAAAGGCAATTTACAGATTTTGCTGTGGGTTAATAATTAGTATAGCCTAACATCGCCATAAAGGTCAGCTTTAGTCCTAGTAGCTAGTTTCCCATAGGGTGTGATGTGTCTGTTATACAAAGGGGTAATGTTATATCCTGTGGATAGTAAGTATCCACCCCTACAATCTCTGTTTAACACCGCTCTTCTGACGCCAAATTCCCCGTACTAATCTAATTTCATCAAAACTATAACTATCACCCAGATACTCCTTAATGGGAGTTAGAGCTACATCTCCAAGTGTTTCTAATACTTGTAAGATTTTTTGTTGATGTTCTAAAGACACTAACTTATTAATGTCTACGGGCTGTTTCTTTTCTACCAAATCTGAGAGATGACGAATAATTGTTGTTGGACGTAAATTACGCTTATTAGCTATTTCTTTGACACTTAAACCTTGTTGATGGAGTTGTAAAGTATATAATTCTGTATCTGTAGGTGATTGAGAAGATGTAGTTGCATCTGGTTCTGATAATCCTTGCTCTTGACAATAGCCACGAATTTTAGCTATAAATAGTTCGCCATACTCTTCCAATTTGCGAGTAACTACACCCGAGATTTTACCAAATTCTTCTTTGGTTTGTGGTTTGATTTGTGCCATTAATTTGAGTGTAGCATCAGAAAAAATCATGTAAGGTGGAATTGACTGTTCATCAGCAATTTTCTTACGCAAAGAACGCAATCTTTGAAAAAGCATTTCCACCTCTGCTGTTGCTCCTTCTTTCCAAGTCACTTTTTGAGCTACAGGAACGACTATAGAAACTGTCCGCTGACGACGCATTACTTCCCAACTATGAGCGTTAAGTTTAAGAACAGAATATCCATCGCTAGTTTGTTCTAATAAACCTTGATGCAATAAAGAACGTGCTAAAGTTCGCCATTCATCTACTGTTTTATCTTTGCCAATATTATAAGTTGAAAGTTTATCATGTCCGTATTGAACAATTTTTTGATTTTTTGATCCCCGTAGTATATCTATAATGTGACTCATGCCAAATCTTTCTTTACAACGAGCCACACAAGATAAAAATTTCATTGCTTCAAGTGTCCAATCTTGTACTGGCTTAGTTGAACGACAATTATCACATTCACCGCAATTTCCAGGAAAACGTTCACCAAAATAACTTAACTGAATTGTTCGCCGACAGTCTGTACCTTCAGCATAATTTATCATTTGTCGCAGTTGTTGTCTAGCAATTAATTGTTCTTGGGGTTCGGATTTTTGATTGATGAGATATTCAATAGTTTTAACATCACCAAAACTAAAAAAAAGTGTACACCGTGATGGTTCGTTGTCTCTACCTGCTCGTCCTGATTCTTGATAGTAACTTTCTAAATTTTTCGGAATATCATAATGAATCACAAAACGTACATCTGGTTTATTAATACCCATGCCAAAAGCGATGGTTGCTACCATAACCCGGACATCATCCCGAATAAAACTAGTTTGATTTTGACTACGTTCTGCATCGCTTAAACCTGCATGATAGGGAAGTACAGAAACTTTATCATGCTTCAGTTTTAATGTGAGTTCATCAACTTTTTTGCGAGTTAGACAGTAAATAATTCCTGAACCCTCAGTTTCACGCACAAGTTCTAGAAGTTCTGCATAAGCAGACTTAGTTTTCTCACGAACTTCATAATAGAGATTTTGACGGTTAAAACTGGCAATGTGGATGGAGGGTTGTTTAAGTTCTAGCTGCTGGATGATATCTGCGCGTACTCTATCAGTAGCAGTCGCAGTCAATGCAAGAGTAGGGATATTGGGGTAACGTTGGCGTAATAACTTTAATTGGCGATATTCTGGACGAAAGTCGTGTCCCCACTCTGAGACGCAGTGTGCTTCGTCTATAGCAAAAGCCGAGATACCAATTTCGTGGTTTATTAAGTCAAGAAAGGGGAGAAATCTCTCACTTACCAAACGTTCCGGAGCAACATAGAGTAATTTTACCTTACCTTTGACGATCGCATCCTCACGCGATCGCACTTGATGCATATTCAGGCTACTATTGAGAAAAGTTGCACCAATTCCATTCTTTTGCAGTGCTTCCACTTGGTCTTGCATCAAGGCAATCAATGGTGACACCACTACCATTAAACCTTTTTTTAAAAGTGCTGGAAGCTGAAAACACAGCGACTTCCCCCCACCAGTAGGCATTACAATCATTAAATCCCGATTTAGCAGCGCATCTTCTATAATTTGTCGCTGTCCTGGGCGAAAGTTATCATATCCGAAGTATTTTTTCAGGGCTGGTTCTAAATACGGAAACTGAGACATAATAGATTAATATAAAGCAGGCAAGACAGATACTTGGAACTTATTTGTTAAGTTTATTCCGATTTGCTGCCATAGCACTACTTTTTTATTAATGCTGTAGAGACGACCCGTGGGTCGTCCTACTTCCTGTTAAAAATTGTAACCTACTCCTAAGAGTATGCCGACATCTGTATCATCCATAAAGGCAGCATTGACAGCACCTGTAATCGTAAACCGAGAAGCTATAGGTACATCCACACCACCAGTTAATAGTAAGCCGACATCAGCATCATCGCTAGTTTCAATTGCCACACCTGCACCCAAGTAAGGAGATATAGAAAAACTTCTGCCAGCAGCTTCAGTAGAACGTTGGGCAAAGTCTAAGGTTATGGGAACCAAAAAGATGGTATCATCTGCAAATAAAGCCGCTGGTCGTACTGAGAGGATGTTGGTTAATCCAATTTTGCTAATTACCGCAAAACTACCTTCACCTAAACCAGTATCACCACCGATACCAATGTTACCAGCCACACCCACATAACTTCTGCCACCACGAGTCGCTCTACCAGGGTCAACATCATTAGTTTGAGCTTGGGGTTGTTGGTCTAAACTGAGATTGGGTGGAATCAGGACTTGGTTAATTGCATGGATAACGCCGTTACTAGCTTGGATGTTTGGTTGAATAACTTGAGCGTTATTTAATCTTATTTGATTACTAGCGCCGTCTATCTGTACATTAACTGGTCTACCTTCAGCTGTATTTAATTCTCCAGCTCTTAAATCAGTTGCTGTTAATTGTCCAGGAACTACGTGGTAGGTCAAAACTTTTACTAAAGCTTCCCTATTTTCAGGTTGTTGCAACCGTTCTAAAGTTGCTGGGGGTAAAGCTGCAAAGGCTTCGTTTGTAGGAGCGAATACTGTGAAAGGTCCACTTTGTTGGAGACTTTCTGCTAAACCTGCTGTTTTCAGTAATGAAGTTAAGGTTGTAAAAGAATCACTCGATGCTGCTAAAGAAACTATATCACCTCCAGTTTGGGCAGTTGTACCAGTACCACCTACAATATAAGTCGCAGCTGCCACGTTGCTAGGCAATGGTTGCAGTTGTCCTTGTCTTACCAATGCTTGATATAAATGTGCTGCTGCTTCTGCACGTGTTAAAGCACTTTGGGGATTGAGTACTCTGACATCTGGATAATTAACTACAAGATTTACCTGAGTCGCTGCTGCTACTCTATCTACAGCATAACTAGGGATACTACTTGCATCTGCATAATAGCTAATGCTATTGGTGTTAGTTGTAGTTACTCCTAATCCACTTGTAAGAGCAACGATCGCCTCTACTTTGGGAATTTGTTGATTTGGTCGGAACTGATTTCCAGGATAACCTGACATGAATCCTGTTTCATAAGCTCTGGCGATCGCATTTGCGGCCCAGTAGCTAGCAGGAACATCACTAAATCCACCCGCAGGTAACTGTCGCTGGGCATTTTGATTGAAAGCTTTTTGAATCATAGCCGCAAATTCAGCCCGAGTAACAGCTTGCTGTGGTTTAAAAGTACCATCAGGAAAACCAGCAATCACACCTCTTTGAGCTAATGCTTGGATAAATGGACTCGCCCAGTAATCTTGGGTAACATCAGAAAATGAGCTTGCAGCAGTACCAGATGGAGTTGTTGTAGAAGGTGGTTGCTGAGCAGACACTAAGGTAGGAATAAAGAGCGGATTAACAACACCAAATGTTATTCCTAACGCTATTATTGCTACTCTTGTGGTGGTCTTTGAAAATAAATTAGACATTATTCACTCCTCAAAATAATTAACTATTAGCAAAACTACTGCAATTTGACTACCTAACAGATTTTATTCCAAGTGTTCAATCCCAAATCTTAGTAGTTAAAGATACGCTCATTGCGTATTCACTCCCATTTCAAGTTCTGTATCAGCTTGGATAAAGGTATACTTACAAATATCTATTTTTACAATTTAATAAACATCTATCCTAGGCAATGATTAGTTTTATACTTACTTTGTCTACCTCAAGGGAGATTTCTAATATTTTTAGTGATGTAGCACTTATGGAATACTTTTTGAAATTAATTGAAAATAAATTTGGTTAAATTTCTGTTATACTTGCATGAAAGAAATAAGTAAAACTACTATTAAATTTCAGAATTTCTGAGATATTCCTGGTTTAAAATATTACACCCTATTCGTACTCTCAAAACAGGGCTATTAACTAATGAATGATAACGTCAATGATATCCATGCCCGCTTACTACGCGATCGCATTATCTTTTTAAGTACTGTAATTGATACTGATTGCGCCAAGTTAGTTGTGAGTCAATTGCTATATTTAGAAGCAGAATCAGAAAAAGACCTTTACCTTTATATTAATTCCCCAGGTGGTGCTGTTACTGCTGGTATGACTATATACGATACCATGCAGCAAATTAAACCTGATATCATGACAGTTTGTACAGGAATAGCAGCGGGTATGGGAGCAATTTTACTAACAGCAGGCACAAGTGGTAAGCGTATGGCATTAAGTGATAGTAAAATTGTTCTCACTCCCATAATTAGGGGTGATGCTGTTGACAGTGATTATGTTGAGGAGGTAGCTCATTACCAGCAAAAACTCTTTAGTTTGGTAGCACAACATACAGGACAACCACTGAAAAAAATCGAGAATGATATTCAAAAAGATTTCTTTCTCTCACCAGAAGAAGCTCAGCAATATGGTTTAATTGATGCGATTATTGCTAGAAGTGCAACTAATTAAATCTCACGCATGATGCGTAAGCCTTCCCGTTAGTGTAGTCACCTCGAAGAAGCAAGGAAAAAGGTAGGCGCAAGTTTTGATTGTAACTAAAATTGACAGCCATTGGTGTAGGTTTAGACTTCAGCCTTCTGTAATTGCTGTTTCCTGTTCCCCGTTCCCTTATACAATGTATTTGGCAACTTAAGAACGCAATTTTAACTATGGCAAAAGCAACTTGGAATGGTGCAGTACTGGCTGAAAGCAACGACACCATTGTCGTAGAAGGTAATCATTACTTTCCCCCTAACTCGATTAACAAGCAGTACTTTAAAGAAAGTAATACTCACACTACTTGTCCTTGGAAAGGTTTAGCCAGTTATTATAGCATTGATGTTGACGGACAAGTCAATACAGATGCTGCTTGGTATTACCCTAGTGCTAAAGAAAAAGCAAAAAATATTGAAGGTTATGTTGCTTTCTGGCGTGGTGTAACTGTGGAAGCTTAATATTATTTATAGAGACGATCCATCGGATTATCTCTATAAAGGTTAGTACGATATGTCAGCCGTTACTGTTATACATCATTAGCGATCGCACCAATCAAATTCAGCTTGCTCAAAATATCTCTAGCTTGAATTAATTCTCCCCGAGTGACTTTCCCAATACGTGCTACTAAAGCTATAGCATTACATAAGGATGCTAAAATTCGACCGTCCACCATCCCCAGAATCCCAGATGCATCCACCAAAACTAAGTCGTAGTTTTGCTCAAATTGCTCCAATAGTTCTTTCATCCGTCGAGAACTGAGTAATTTAACTGTATCTTCTAATGTTGAACCAGCAGTTAAGACATCAATAGCGGGGTGAATTGGCTGGATATAATTTTTAAATGAAGTATTTGTTTCATCTATTAGTAATGAAGATAACCCCCACTCATCGGAAAGTTCTAAGGTTTTGTGTAAGCTAGGATGACGCAAATTCCCATCAATCAGTAATACCCGTCGATGCATCCGTGCTGCACTCACCGCTAATCCCAGTGCTAAAGTTGACTTACCTTCGCTTTCCACTGCGGAGGTTAACATTAAGGATTTAAAGTGTAGGGGATGTTTTAAAATTTGGATGTTTTGGTACACCATATCCAAGGTATCCTGGTGAGGTAGTACCTGTTCTGATGTCATACAAACTATCGAAGATTTTTTCTGAGTAAAAGGTAGGCTTATACGTCTATTGCTATCCCGACGTGTAAGTGTGGGAACTGATCCTAGTAAGGGTAATTGGGTTAGCTTCTCAAGTTCTTGAGGAGAATCAACTGCATCGTTAAACATTTCTTTGGTAATTGCTGCTGCAACTCCCAGAATTGGTGCAAGTAGCAGTCCCCCTAATAATGTTAACAATCTATCTCCACTCTTTAAAGTTCCTTGGTGCGGTTCTTCTAAAACTTGCCAATTATATCCTTCCTGGGTAATTCTCATCCCTAAGGATTGCTGCATTTGTTGTAGTTGCTCTAATTTTTTGCGATCGCTTTCTAATTTAGGTCGCAATTGGTTATATTCTGCTATTAAGCTAGGATATCTGGCCAATTCTTTACTAATTTGACTTTCTGACGCAACCAGGCTTTTTTCGTTGTCGGTGAGATTTTTCGCTGTTGATTGCAATTCCACTAATTCTTGCATTAATCTCAAGTCAACTTCTGTCAATTGTCCTGGTAAGATGAATGATTGATTCGGTTGCAGTGTCTGTCCAATTTCTGCTTGAAGTAATGTTAGTTGGTTTTGACGCTGTTGAACTAAGGATTTTACTGATGGAGCATCTTCTGTGTATCGTTGTCTTTCCTCACTTAAAGCTGACTCTGTTTTTTGAATCTCTTTGAGCAAATTTTGGTAACGAGGGTGACTTAAACGAGTAAACAACGACGCACTCTCAGTTGTAAATGTTAATTTTTGTAAATCATTGTAGCGAGCTTTGATATCACGCAATTGAGTGCGAGTTGTTTCTAATTGTCTTTTTACCTGAGCTAATGACTCTAGAAGCATTTTACCTTGTACTTCTGGGTCGAGTAAGTTATTTTTTTTGCGGAATTCCTCCAATTTCTTCTCGGTTCGCGCAACTTCCTGCTGAATTCTCGGTAGGCGATCGCTAAGGTATGCTAATCCTTGAGAAAGTCGTTGCTTTTGTTGCTCGGTGTTGTATTCCTGGTAGACTTTCTGCAAAGCTTGTAGTACTTTCTGCGCTTTTACCGGATTTTTGTTTTGATAAGATACTTCAACTATTTGACTTGGACTTTTATTTGCTCCTGTTTGATTTACTTCATTTACCACTAAAGAAGTATTACCACTTTCACCTTTAATATCTTCTATTTTGATATGGGGATATTCAGGACGAAGTAAATCTACAGCTTTTTCTATTAATCTAGAACTCAGCATAATTTTCAACTGAGTAGTATAATCAACTGCAAAATCACCTTCAGTAAATTCTTTGTCTTTCTTTGCTGAACTATTAGTGGAGCGCATCCCTTCATACAGGTTGGATGTAATCAACATCTGCATGGAACTTTCATAAGTTGGTTTTGTGATTAACGCTAACAAACTCGCAAATGATATTACAGTACAAGAAACACTAAAAATCAGAACACGATGGCGATGTAAAGTTATAGGTAGTTGTCTGATTTTAACTATGTGTGGAGAGGTTGTAAGCACTCCTTGATTCAGACCAGTCTCAGCCACAATCAAAGTCCTCTAATATTAGAACATTATATCTGCAAAAAGGGAACAGGGAGGAACAACCTGTTAAGAGTTCCTTGTTCCCTTTGAAACGAATTTTGCTGTTACTGTAGACGCACTAATATCCTAAATGATTCCTAATTGAGTAATTAATTTGCTTGTACAAAAAAGTACTTAACTCATGTGGTAACTACTTGCATTTTACGTGGAGTAGATTGTATTCCACCAATTATATGCAAATTTACTCTGGAGCGATAAATTTTAAAAACTATTTAATATTTGGAGAAAAATTAAAAAATCAAGAGTAATTTTACTTATTTGCGAAAATTTTTAATTTTGAGAAGTTTTTTCCAAATTCTCCTATACAAAGTGTATCTCCATCCAGACCAAGCGGTCATATCAAGATATTTAAAAAATAACTTGTTACCTATATATTTTTCACGAGAGTTCCACGGTTTAATCGCAGATGCAAAATGGACAATGTAAGGTTCTTGAATTAAAGAATTATACACATCTTCAGAAAAAGGACTTTCTGACCAAGAAGTGTATTTATATATACCAGGAGTTTGATTCCATCTTGGTTCTAATTCTCCCCATTTTCCGGTAAATACGACATTTAATGCTTCTTGGTCGTGAAAAATTATTTGCTCGCCATTTTCTTCAGCATACCTGATCACGGCAAGAGCCATGTCATCCTCTCGCCATTTTTTCAGGTTAATGACTAAAACTCCTGCGTTAAAGTATTTAGCATCTGCGGGTATTCCTAGTTTTTCATAAATTTACGACTCCGTTAGGAGAAGATACATATGGGATACTACATCCTTGTGCTGCTAGTAGATATTGCTCACCAATCTCAATATCCCATAGTTTACCGATATCTTCATTAACGATTAAATCACAGTCTAGATATATGGCTTTGGAATATTCTATCGGTAAAAGCTCAGGAATCAATAATCTATAATAAGAAGCTAATGTAATATGTCCAGAAGTTTTTAATTGTTTGCTGATAAAATCATTAGTTGGTTGTAACCATGTTATCCTGGTTCTAGTGTCAAGAGATTTAATGATTTTATTTTTGTTAAATTCTTTGATTCCTCCATCTATAATAAAGAAGATAATTTCTCTAGAAGAACGTAAATTGACAACGATTGAGCGAATTGTCACTGCTAATGGCATTGCATAGTTATCGTCAGCAGCACAAACAATAACTATAGGTTCAGATTGGGATAACATGATGCAACTTCAGGTAATTTTAATGTGAGTAAGAATTATGATCTTTCTAAAAATGTATTTTTTTCAACCTAAGCTGACAACGTTGAAATAGTCAAGCCCTTGTTTAAAATTTTATGCGATCGCTGAGTTACAATTTTCATTTTTTTATAAAATTATTTTTTATACAAATAAGAATGCGTAATTACCCTACCCTGTATATATAATCTGAAAAGAAAGCGTAAACAAACTAAGTATATTAATTAACGTAATTATTAAGTAGCTACACACGATATAGTAAGAGAAAGAATAAAGATTCAGTAAATGTACTCTGCTAGATAGTTGACAAGGTTAAACAAGTAAGGATAAGTTGACTAAATATTACGCAAAAATAGCGTTTATTGTGAAGATTTGAGGATTAGTAGTCAATGATTGCCGTTTTTCGGGGGTGCAATGTTATTACGTCGGCTAATTTGTAGCTGTATAGGAATAGGTAGCTTGTTGGTAGGAATTAAACCAATCAGAGGACAAGATACTGCTCAAAGTTCACCACTTCCACCACCACAGGATGTACAACCACCACTTCCAAAACCTGAGTCACCACCACAATTACAAAAACTCCCTCCTCTAGAGGAACTGTTACCTCCAGAAACTCCCGCTACCCCACTAGAAGAAATTCCAACCAAGATTCCCGGAACTATTACAGTCAAAGAGTTTAACGTTGTTGGTAGTACGGTATTTAGCAAAGAAGAGTTAGAGAAAGCGACTGAAAATTTTATTAATAAACCAATTACACTACCAGAGTTATATCAAGCACGTTCTGCGATTACAGATTTGTATATCAAAAAAGGCTATATAACTTCTGGAGCTTACATTCCCGAACAAACGATGCGCTCTGGTGTAGTGACAATTCAGGTGGTTGAAGGTCGCTTAGAAGACATTGAGGTGAGTGGTACAAGACGATTGAATCGTAATTATATTCGCAGTCGGATTCAGGTTGCTACTCCACCACCTTTAAATCGGGAACGTTTGTTAGAAGCGCTGCAAGTCTTGCAACTTAATCCTTTAATTAGGAATTTGTCTGCGGAATTAACAGCAGGTTCTCGTCCGGGAACTAGCATATTACAATTGAAGATTGTTGAAGCCAAAACTTTTAACACTCAAATCGCGTTGGATAATGGGCGATCGCCTAGTGTTGGAAGTTTTCGTCGTCGGTTGGAGGTAAGTGAAGCAAATTTACTCGGTTGGGGAGATGGTGTGAGTATCGGTTACACTAATACCGATGGTAGTAATGCTTGGGATATTGGTTATACCTTACCGTTAAATCCTTATAATGGTACGCTTAGTTTCAACTATGGGACTACATCCAGTGATGTTATTGAAGAACCTTTTAATATTTTGGATATTCAATCAAGTTCCCGCTACTATGAATTAACATTCCGTCAACCGATATCCCAAACTCCTACAGAAGAATTTACTCTTGGTTTGACTGCTTCTCGTCGAGAAAGTGAAGCTTCTTATGTTGAAGATTTTCGCATACCTTTTCCTTCTTTGGGTGCTGATGAAGGACGTACTAAAGTATCAGCGTTAAGATTTTTTCAAGAATGGACTTCTCGTAATAGTCGTCAAGTTATTGCTGCTCGTTCCCAATTTAGTTTCGGGATTGGAGCATTTGATGCCACAATTAATGCAGAAGAACCTGATAGTCGATTTTTGGCATGGCAAGGACAAGCACAGTGGGTCAGGCTTTTGGCTCCTGATACTTTATTGTTATTACGTGCTAATACCCAAATAGCGACAACATCATTATTACCAATAGAACAATTTGGTACAGGTGGTTTGGGGAGTGTGAGAGCTTATCGTCAAGATTTCTTACTCACAGATAATGCTGTTTTTGCTTCAGCAGAAGTGCAATTACCAATTCTACGCTCATCTCGATCTAGAAATGTTTTACAACTGACTCCATTTTTAGATTTTGGTTATGGTTGGAATAGTGATCGAGAAAATCCAGACCCGAATACTCTCGCTGCACTCGGTTTAGGTTTACAGTGGAGACAAGGCGATCGCCTTTCGGCTCGTTTGGATTGGGGTGTTCCTTTAGTATCGGTAGATTCCAGGGAAAGAACATGGCAAGAAAACGGCGTGTATTTTTCCATACAGTACAATCCTTTTTAAGATGGAGTTTAGCGTTATTACTAACGTTGACGATAATTGTTGTCGGTGTAAATCACAATTCCACTGTCGCTAAGTCAATAAATGTTGTTGAGCAAGGTAAAGCTGATTATGATGCAGGAAGATTTACTGAAGCTGTGAAAATGCTCCAACAAGCAGCAGCTGAGTTTACTGGTAGAGGAGATTATGTGAATGCTGCGATCGCCCAGATTAATTTGTCTTTAGCTTACCAGCAATTAGGAAAGTGGAGGGAAGCTGAAGCAGCAATTAACAGTAGTTTAAAGTTATTAACATCAAGTAAATATGCTCAAGTTTTAGGGCAAGCTTTAGATGTACAAGGAAAACTACAATTATCCCAAGGGAAATCAGAAGCAGCTTTATTAACTTGGAAACAAGCAGCAGATATCTATCAGCAAATTGGTGATCAACCTTCTTTAACTCGTAACCGCATTAATTCAGCCCAAGCTCTCCAAGCTATGGGATTATATCGTCGAGCAGAAAAATATCTCACCCAAGTACAGCAAACTTTAGTTAGTCTTCCCGATTCTGAAGTTAAAGCTATTGGTTTACGCAGTCTTGGTAACGTCCATCGTGTTGTTGGTGATTTAAATATATCTCAATTGGTATTGACAAAAAGTTTAGAAACAGCACAAGCGATAAAATCTAATTCAGCCATCAGTGAAGCGACTTTAAGTTTGGGTAATACTGCTTTGGCTCAAAGTAAAGCTCAATTAGCTCTGGGTAATCAAGCTGAAGCGGAGAAAAAAATTCAAACAGCTTTACGATTGTACCAGCAAGCAGCAGCAGATAAACAACCCACCACGCGCACCCAAGCGCTATTAAATCAACTTAGTTTGTTGGTGCTGAAAAAGCAATATGCTAATGCTTTGACTTTATCCTCCCAAATCAAAGCCGAAATTGATCGATTACCTGTAAGTAGAGGTACAGTATACAGTCGGGTAAATTTTGCTCAGACTTTAATGCAATTAAGAAAAGAAGACATTGACATCTCATCCTTAGATATTGCCAAATTATTATCATTAGCTGTCAAACAAGCAATTTCTCTACAAGACAAAAGAGCAGAATCTTATGCTTTGGGTAGTTTGGGTGAGTTGTATGAACAAACCGGACAAATATCAGAAGCTTTACAACTTACCAAACAAGCACTGGTAATAGCCGAAACTCTCCAACCAGCGGATATTGCTTACCAATGGGAATGGCAATTAGGAAGATTACTCAAAAAACAAGGAAATATTCCAGAAGCAACAGTTGCATATAATGTCGCTTTTAAAACTTTAAAAAATTTACGTGGAGATTTAGTCGCAATTAATGCAGATGTCCAGTATTCTTTTACAGAAAGTGTAGAGCCTGTATATCGTGAGTTTGTACAATTACTCTTACAAGCTCAGGGAAAGACGATAGATAAGAACAATCTCACCCAAGCTCGGGATGTGATTGAATCTCTACAATTAGCGGAGTTAGACGACTTTTTTCGTTCACCTTGTGTAGAGCAGAGTATAGAAGTTGATAAGATTTTATCTCAGGATCAAAAGGCAGCGTTTATTTATCCGATTATTCTGCCCAACTCTTTAGAGGTGATTCTGACTTTACCTTCCCAAGAGATATATCACTATAACACAGTTGTCGCTCAAAAAAAAGTAGTAAGTACAATCGCTGCTTTACGGGAGAATTTACTAGATGTCACTGGAAAATTCCAGGTAAAGCAACAGTCCCAGCAATTATATGATTGGTTAATCAAACCCTTAGAAGCAGAATTAATTGAAAATGATATTCAAACTTTAGTTTTTGTACTGGATGGAGAACTGCGTAACATCCCCATGGGAGTATTGTACGACAAACAGCAGTATCTGATTCAAAAATACGCGATCGCTCTGACTCCTGGTTTACAACTAATAAATCCCAAACCACTGCAAAAAGTCGAGCTAAACGCATTAACCGCAGGTGTTAATCAAGAACGCTTTGGATTTCCACCATTGCAAAACGTTACCAGAGAATTAAAAGAAATTCAATTAGAAATACCCAAAACACGACAACTGCTAAATCAGAAATTTACCGAAACAAATCTCTTAAAACAACTGCAAACATCTACTTTTTCAGTCGTTCACCTTGCTACTCACGGAGAATTTAGTTCCGACCCTACAAAAACTTTTATACTTACTTGGGATGGACTGATGAAAGTAAAAGACTTTGATAAACTACTTAGAGACAGTAATTACACTAATAATAAAAGTATAGAATTACTCGTACTTAGTGCTTGTAAAACAGCCCAAGGAGACAAACGTGCAGCCTTAGGACTTGCAGGAGTTGCAGTACGTGCAGGTGCTAGAAGTACCTTAGCAAGTTTATGGTCAGTAGACGACCCAGCAACAGCAGACTTTATGAGCGAATTTTATCGGCAAATCAAGACTGGTGTCACCAAAGCGCAAGCACTCCAAAGCGCTCAGTTAGCTATTTTCGCCAAAGAAGATAATCCGTATTATTGGGCACCTTATGTGTTATTGGGGAATTGGTTGTAAAGGTACGGAGTACGGAGGTGCGGTAAAATTGGCAGATATTAGTCTTGATAGATACAATTTGCCGATTATTTGTACACCCTATGAACTTCTCGGAGGTTGACTATGTTACAAGATGAGATTGTAGAAGAGATTCACAGAATTCGTGAAGAGTACTCTCGGTCATTCAATCATGATTTGAAAGCAATCTTTGCTGATTTGCAAAAGCAGCAAGCTGAAAGCGGAAGAAAAGTCGTTAACTTATCGCGAAAACCCGGTATAACAACACGTTGGAGTGGACGAGTGATAGATATCGGTGAGGGTGGAGAGGATACTAGTCGTGGTTCGATTTAGCCATTACTAATTATAAAAACAACTTTGTACTGTTTTATAATCAAGATGGAACTCTACAGAATTTAAAGATGTATGTCCAACCCAAAACTTAATGACGAGGAAATTACCCAACGTGGTAGAGAACTCTATGAAAATAGTATTCGTCCTCAAGTAGAAACACCAGAAAATATTGGTAAAATAATCTCAATTAATGTTGAGACAGGGGAGTATGAGATAGGTGATGATTTACTCATAACGAGCCTTCGGCTACGAGCCAAACAAGCAGATGCAGCACTTTGGGCTGAAAGAATAGGTTTTAATGCCGTCTATGCAGTTGGTGGTACATTGATTAGGACGATATAGTGGTAGGAACTGTAGTTGGGCTTCAAGCTCAGATAGATGTAATTCTGGTTCTGCCAGAAGGTTGGAATATAGGAGTTAAATGTGTTGTGGATACAGGTTTTGAAGGATTTTTAACCTTTCCAACTGCTGCGATCGCTAAACTTAATTTGCCCTATGTTACCCGAATCAACGCCAATCTTGCTGATGATTCAAATATTGCAACTAACGTCTATTTGGCAACTATTTTATGGAATGGTGTAGAGCGTGATGTGGCAGTTCTTGCAATGGGTCGTCGTCCACTTATTGGAACTGCATTACTCCAAGATTATCATCTCAGTATTGATTTCTACGAAGGTGGTATGGTAGAAATTAGTGAAATTGTGCCCTCCTAAATTTTACTAAATCCCTTTTAATATTGTATTTCCTCCCCACTTCCCGCACTCAAGTACCCCGCAGCAACACACTCATCAACTACTTGTTGAATAAATACCCACAGTTGAGGTGCGCCAATTTCCACAGGTGCTATCCGCTTCATTACTTGCTCATGAGTAATACCATGAACAAGCCAACTACCACCTTTGGTCTTCTGGTTATGCAGTAAAGGTTGGATGCGGTCTAAAGCTGCTGCAAATTTGGCGTTTGGTGTTTTTTGCTCTTCAAACTCTTCCCACAATTTTCTTAACTCACTTCCCTGTTCTGTTGGTAATAATCCAAACAACCGCTTTGCAGCTAAAACTTCTCGTTGTGCTTTACTTTCATATCCTTGCACATCATAACAAAAAGTGTCGCCTGCATCAATTTCTACCAAATCATGAATTAAGAGCATTTTGATCACACAAGATATATCAACTCCTTCTAAAGCGTATTCTTCTAAAATTATCGCCATCATTGCAATGTGCCAAGAATGTTCAGCAGTATTTTCTTGACGCGAACTGTCAGTTAGGAAAGTTTTGCGGAGGATTTGTTTCAGCTTGTCAATTTCAAGAATAAATTCAATTTGCTGAGTTAATCGATTAGATTTCATAAAATTTGTAGAAGATGCAATATATCCTACTATAAGTAGATTCGGATAAGGGGCGGAGCTATTTACAGTAGAGTATATTACAGATTTACTTCCTCAACGAGATCAGGATGCATCTAAACTATGGAAAATACATTATTTGATAAAATCTTCCGTGACAGCAATGGTAATATTGTTGTGGGTCAGATGCCAAATCTACCAATCATTGTCTGGGGTGTAGCTACTTTACTGAAACTAATTTTTACAAGCAGTCAAATCAATATAGTATTAGATGCAGTGGCTTTTGGCTCCTTGTTTACTTGGGCATGGGGAGAATTATTTCAAGGTGTTAATTATTTTCGCAGAACGTTGGGTCTAATTGTGCTAATTGGCGTGATTGCGTCAAGAATTTTAGTCATAGCATATTAAATATTATTGACAACAGTATGATTATATACTTTACATTAGGTATTACTTTGACACTGTGTCGCTTGTTGCCAAGTGTAATGCATAGCAGCCTGAGGTGTAGCTGTTAGTACTACTTCACCTTTTGAGTTTACCACCCATCCATTAGCTTCGACTATTTCTTGCTGTTTACTTGTAGGTAATTTTACACGGTTTAAGAATCCATTGACTGCATATGTCGGATTAAATGCTACCCAATCCACTTGAATCGCTTCACTATCTAATACTTCGCTTCTTGGGTTGAGCGGTAAACCACCTCGTCCAGTCATAATAAAGCTACTTTGATTTTTGGCAACAGGTGCTTGACAACCTTGGGCTACAGGACTTTGAATAGCGATAGTAGGCAATTCAACTGAAGTACGAGTTGGGTCAATTTCTGGTGCATTAATTTCTAACACACCACTAAGGTCAGGATTAATTTGTGAAATAGCTGTGATATCGTTGGTTTGTAATTGACTGGGATTTAAATCATTTGGCCGTAATTTTGCTAAGTCTTGACGACTGAGTGGATTTAACCCGAAGATAGTTGCAGCTTTGATAGTGATTTTTCCTCCTTGACCGCTAAATGCATTAGCTGTGATATCATTATTTTGATTATTTGCGGCGATGATAAAACCCATGGTTGCATCAATATTAATGTTACCACCATCACCACCTTTACTAGCTGTACCAGCAGTTGTGGATATTTGACTACCACCACGTAAAAGTAATAAATCGAGATTATCCAAAGAAATGTTACCTCCTTGACCAGAGGTAGTAGTTGTAGAAATTAATCCTTGGTTGTCTAAGTAGATGAAGGGGGATGTAACTTGAATATTTCCTGCTGCTGCTTCACCTTGCACACGAGCTAGTAAACCGCTAGCAGCACCATCATTATCTACTATAAGAGAGCCTGATTTTTGCAGACGTTCGTTATAACTAGTATCAATTCCAGAAATTTTAATATCTGTTGCATTGACAGTAATATCACCTGCTCTTCCTGTACCAAAGCTACTAGTGAGAATTTGTCCACCATCAATAAGTTCTAAATTACTCGCTTTAACTAAAATATTACCTCCACTTGCAGAATTTCTAGTCCTAGCACTCAAAACTCCTGCATCCGCAATGCGTAATCTGCCTGTATTAACGTTAATATTTCCACTACGACCACTATCAGTAACTGCATCAGTAGAAGTTAGCAACCCACTAGAAAATGCTTGAGTAATATCAGGATTAACTCCGGTAATTGTGATTGAACTGAAAGCATCAACAGGATTAATATTAATATTCCCGGCATTACCTTGACCAGTAGTCGCCGACAATATCACACCACCATTAGTTAAATTCAACTGTCCAGCTTTAATATTAATATCACCTCCATCTCTGATGCCAAAAGTTTGACTAGAAATTTGGCTTTGATCCACAGAGATAGTATTTCGCGCATCAATTGATATATTTCCTGCAAATCCTTTTACGCTAGCAGTGGATAATCTTGATTGCCTAAGGAAAAGTGAATTTGTTACAACATTAATATCACCAGCATCACCAAAGCCAATTATTTCATCAGGAGCAGTGGTAATAAAACTGTTTTTCAACGATACAGTATTGCCATGCACAGATATTTTTCCAGCATTACCCTGTCCTAAACTGATGCTACTTAAAGTACTATCAGTTAATAAAAGTCTATCAGCTTGCATTACTATACCACCAGAATTACCAATAGCACCTGGTACGACATTGTTATTTACAGTACTTCCAGCCATGTTTATCTGTTGGGTAGCCAAGAGCGCAATATCTCCCCCTCTCGCTCCACCATTAAGATTGCTGACTTGTAGGTCAATATTTCTACCACTAATAGCCACACCACCAGTTGCATTCACCGTGCTATCAATTAGTGATACATCTCCTTTTTCCACATCTTGGAGATTTAAACTTAAATTATCAGATAATCCTACCATCCCCGTTGTCACACCTGCCAACTCTATTTTGCCATCAACAGATGTTAAATTGATCCGATCAAAATTAACATGACCACCCACCATCAACAAACTATGAGTACTAGGAACAGATAATCGTGTACCAGGTTGATTTATAATTGGTGCTGCGATTTGATTAAACAGTAGAGCTGAAGGATTAACAGTCAGTACAGGATTATTCGGAACTTTAGCATCAAAAAAACCTTGCTGATCGAAAGCGATCGCACTCGCGGTGGTAGCAACAAAAGAGCCTTGCACTTGCAATCTAGCTTGGGAACCAAATAAAATCCCATGAGGATTAATCAAAAATAAATTAGGTTTAGAAACACCAGAAGTACTAAGGGTTCCCAAAATATTAGACTGACTACCACCAGTTACCCTTACCAAAATATTAGCGATCGCACTATTTGGACTCACAAAATCAGCTTGTGTACCAGCATCAATATCAAATTTTTCAAAGCTGTGAAACACATTACCACCACGCACCGTCCCACCAGTAATTGAACTATTATTTCCCGTAGTATTGACAACAGAATTTACAGGTAAACTATTATCAGGTATGGGAAGTGCCAAAGCAGGATCAATCAAAAGTAATACAACACTACCAGAAAACCATCTCATACATACCTATCCTCAAACAAACAATACCTCCCCCACCTCTAATTACAGTTGACTAGGAGCGACTTGATATCTCAGAGTATAACTTGCGCGATCGCTATTAAATGAAATTGTCCCTTCACCAACACTCCAAATTAACCCATTATAAATAGGAGTGGAATCGTTAGCAAAAATTGAAATATATATTTGTGAGTGAAAAGTCTGACTAGGTACACCAGATAAATTAGCCGCATTTCCAGCAGTCATTGGATGAGAACCCCAAACCACCCTATCTGATATTCTAATAGATATTGGGTCACAACTACTTTGACCTGTAAATGTACCATCACAACTAACAGACTTCAAGTACAATACATTGGTTAGGGAAGGACGGTTTATTTGATGTAGTGGCTTTTCAGCAATTACTTGGAAAGAATTACTTGCTATTGCGAGTGGAATAAAAATTACAGAGAACTTGGCAAACACTATACACCCCCTGGAACTAATTTATTTTTGTGGTCTGTAACGTGCAATAATCGGCGCACTAGCAATATCTTCTAACCCAACAGACTTGAGTAAACTTCTCCAATCATCGTTCACAGCGCTATTACCTATACTACTAACACGTACTTCTGCTAACTTGGTAATGGCATCTTGCCAAATCAAATTCACAGCGTAGGTAAAATACTCTCCTGATTTATCCATTTTAAATTGGTTCGCCACTATCGATGCTGGAGAAATACGTTGTACCCATGCTTTGACAAAAACGTAGTTAGATTTTTTTTGACTATCACAAAAAACCTTGAAATACCATTGGTATTTGTTATCTGTCTTCAGAGCGTACTGAGGATAATGCGGTAAATCTATACCAATTACACCTGCTTTTGCTGACAAAGTTAAAGGTGTTCTATAAATGTCTGTGCTGTTTTCATCTTGGAAAACAAACTCGCCATTCCTAATGGCAGATGCTTTGGGTAGGTAAACCCAAAATGTGGGATAATCAGATACTGTTGATGCTGTAAATGATGTTGATTCATACAAAGTTTCTTCACCAGGCACCAAAGCGGTAATTGACGGTTTAATGTTAAGACAATCATCGCGTCTCGCTCCTCCTCTTCGTCTTCCTATCGGTGCTCCATTTCGAGGAAATTTTAATTTACTCAAACGATTTGATGTGCTACCGTTACTTACTACTTCTGCTTGTGTTTCAGGAGGATTAATTCCTACTACCAAAAGGAGTAGTAAGGGAACAATCCAAATTGAGGAAAAATGCTTACTCAGCATAATCAAGTATTTAGAAGTTTAATTTTACTTACATCCCATCTCGGTAATTGTTGTGCTATGCTAGCTCAAATACAATTTATTTATGGAGTGGAGATAAATTAATCTCTACATTAGCTCGCTTTATATAAGTATTATTAGAATTTTGCCTCCGTATTATCCACGCAGCAAATGTAGCTGTTAAAACTAAAGCTATTGCTGATGGAATTAGTGGTATCCAGCCTGCTTGGGTAAACATGACAAAACAGATACCAAATAATGTTAATAATACTGAGGCGATCGCTATTCCTAACTGTGTTGGTTTTTTGCAGCAGAAGACAACAACTACCCCCAATATTGACCATCCCCAAATCCAAAATGTTTCCATCCATCCAGACCACCACCATAATAATGGTCTATTATCTTCTACAGCACTAATTATTTGACTGATAGAATGGGCTTGGATAAATACTCCTGGTATCCTCTTTCGATGCAAAGGCATTTTATAATCATCAGCAGCAGTACTACTAGAAGCTGTCACCCCAATTAAAGCTATACGATTTTGTAATGGTTGGCGGTCAATTTTATCATTCAAAACATCTACAAGTGATACTGTATCAGCAATTTTCTCACTAGAACGTAGGGAACGATAATTTAATAGTATTTGATAACCTGATGCGTCATGTTTTTGATAACCGCTGCTATGCTCTTCTAAGGGTCTAAACACAACTTTGCCAATTTGTAAATATCCCTGAGGATTAATATCCGCAGTAATATTTTTTGTTTGTAAATAATGGCGTGCTAATTGCAAATTAAATGCAGAATCTGCACTACAATGAGATTCTACTGATGGAGTTAACTGTAAAAGTTGACGACGTAGGGTTTCATCTTGATCTTCAGTAAAATCAGAAAAAGTTTGACGATGTTTGGGAACTTCATTGGGAGGATAAATACCACCTGCTGCTCCATCACTTGCTGCATCAACTTTACATACTGCAAATAAACGCTCATTATTTCGCAAGCGATTAGCTAAATCTGGATACTGAGAATCTACGGCAAAATCACGGTAAATATCTAGACCGATAGTTGTTGGTTTATACTTGTCTAGTTTTTGCAAAAGTTGCTGTAATGCTTCATCTGACAAGGAACCTCTGCTTGACATTCCTTTCTGATTTTGGTAGCGAATATCTGCTTCATCAACTGTTATTATTAATAAACGCGGGTCTGTTCTTTCAATTCCTGGTCGCAGTTGCATGAAGCGGTCATAAGCTCGTAATTCTGATTCTTGTAAGATTCCCAAGTAACGTACACCAATGACTAAAGTTGTAATTACAACACTCGCAATTAATGCATTTCTAAAGTCACGCTTGGTTTTAATTCCTTCGATAAATAAATCTTGCCAATTGGGTGGAACTACGGCAGGATTTTGAAATATAATTGGTAACCACGTTGCATTCGGATACTTATCTTGCAATCCTTCTAATTTTTCTCTTGCTTCCCGCGATGCTACATACAAAGACTTGCCACCAGCATATGCTACCAGAAAGTGCTTTAAATATTCTTGAGCAACTTCATCAGGTACAGGTTCGCGCATGATAACCATCTGCGGAATATTTTGATTAGCTAATTGTCTTGCTAATCCCAAACCATCACAAGAGTTGAAAATTGCTAACTGTAAACCAAGAGATATGGCTCGATCTAAACCGTACTTTAACTCCTCAATTGTTAAAGCATCAGCTTTATTAATATAAATCCTACCAGTATCATTAGTCGTTTCACTATGCCCAGCGAAAAATAATATATCCCATTGTTGCCAAAGATAAGTATTTAGTTCTTGACGTTGCGGTTCTAATAATAAAACAGTTTCAGCATTTGGTAAATTTTTGAGCAACTGCTGGTCGCGTTCAGTATTAATCCCAGTACTATTACCGATAATTGCTAAAATTCTAACTTTTGCTTTCCGTGGTGGTTTTGGTGGTGCTTGGGAAGATGTCGCAGTTATGGCAAATTCTGCTAGGGGATACTTGTAAAAAAAGTCCCATAAATGCCAAGGAAGCTTTTGTAATTCACTGTTATCAGTACGAATTAATACCCGAATGATTTCATCACGTCTAAGCTCTTCTCGCAATGTATTACTTATACTACGAAACCCTTCACTGCTGAGCCACCTTTGCAAGCGATCGCTCAATACTCTAGAGATATGACTGCATTCAAATCGCTTTTGAATAAAACCATCGTAAACGATTTCTTGGGGTTTAATGCGACTTGTCATCCCCAAACTACGATACTTTAACTCCCACTGATGTATACAGCGAGCTAATTCTGGTTCAGGAGGTAGATTACCACAAATTTCTATCTCTGGACGAGCAAAATCTGTACCAATCTCCAGCGTCACTCGAAATCCTTGATGCTGTAAATCACCATCTAGCTTCAATACAACTAACTTCGCCATAAGCCCATTTCAAGTTTGGGGTTTTGGAGTATTTAGATTAACACTATCAAATAATGAGAATTATAAACTAGTTAAGCTATAAAAACTTCTGTAAAGCTGATATCACCAAGCGCGACTTTCACACTAAAACGCTCTCCAGCTTCACTACTAAAATTTAACTGTATACTCTTGGTGCTGCGAGCAGTCGCTTGCATAACTGCAATTCCCACATTATCCAAGACTATCAACTCTAATTCTTCTGGTAGATAACTTTCATTTATATTTGGATGCACTTTCACACAAATATTCATTTCCAACTCCGAAGTTGGAATTAACCCTACCACTAAAACGACTTTCTGTTCTTCCGATTGCTGAAAATCTAATAGTTTCGCTCTTTGTACTTGAATATCTGTAACTGCATCATCCAAAGCTATTGGTTCTACACAGCGAAATTTTAAACCAAAAGCTTGCTCTTGGGGATTCAATAAAGATTCTACAGTTTGCCAACCGACATCTACAATATTCATCAACCATTGATTCAGGTCTATAGGTTTCATACCCGCCAATTCCTGCAAATACAACAGAAATTGAGAGAGCGATCGCAATTCATTCAAAGCTAGCTTACCATCACTAGGAGCAGTTTTTGCAAATCCTAATAGCCTACCTTGAGTAAGTGATTCGTCAAACTGAACAACAACGTAACCAATTCTATTTCTACATTCCAAAGGAATATTAACAAATTTTTCATTAGATAAAACCGGACGACACTCCAAAGTTCCTAAACCGATGACATTTAAATCAGCTACATCTACCAGAGTTCTGACAGCTGGATTAAAAATTGCACTATCTTCTAAACAAATTGCAAAATCCATGCATTGTAAATAGTATTTAACACAACTTACAGCTAAAGTGTTTAAATATATTTGTTTAATTTTCTCGGCTTTCTTATGATGTAAACAAAATCGCTTAGCTAACAGATGAGCTTGACTATTTATTGGCACAGGAAAAGTCATAATCATTTTTGCACCTAATCATTTACATTATTAATACAATACTCTTGTAGTATTCCAGAAAACTTCTGTAAACAGCGTTGATAAAAACTACTAACTGTCGGAATTTTCACATTATACTGACTTGCAATTTCTTGCCAAGACTTCCCCATAAATCTTTGTATAGCAACTTCTCGAAAATTGATTTGGGGACATCTCCTAACATATGTACTCCTAAAAATACCGTGTGGATCTAATTCTATAAACTCCTTCAAAATCTCAGACATATCTTTTGATTCTTCCGGATTAGCAAAATTATCTAAATCAGCGACAGACATTTTTGTCACCGAATTATAAGAGTGAATTTTGCGGATAGTATCTTTAAAAAAACGCCGTTCAAATAAAACATTAACCCAAGCTAAAACGCTACCACGTTCCGGCTCATATTTATCAATACTTTGACATATGTATAAGAATAGCTCTTGACGTGCTTCATCATAAATTTCTTGATAAACACCCGAAGAAAATTGATTTTGTTGTGGACGACAAAGATTACCAAAACGCACAATATCATCAATTAACTTAGTTAAAGCTATTCTCCTTTCATAAGAGCTTGGTGGATTTTGTTGCGCTTGCTTAGCCAACTGTAGTAGATGCAAATCTAGTTCATCCCTCTTCATTATCTAAAATCCCAGGCTTTTTTTTACACCAAGTTGTTAAAATCCAACTTAGTATGAACCGAAATGAACTCTATTTCTCTCTCGCGTTTTTGCACAGCGTTTTACGCAAGATAGTAGTAATCTTCACAAGTCTTTACAGAATCTAAATATTAAGTTTTGTTACAAAAAGTAAGTTATTTGCAGAAAAGTACCTGTATTTAGCTGAGAAGCAATATAGAGGAATGCATTCCGCACTTAATCATATTGATACAGCGTAGGTATAAGTATGGCGCTAATTCGTGAAGTTGTTCAACAAGCGATAACAACTGGTTATCTAACGATCGCAGCAGAAGAGAGGTTGCGACAGTTATTGAAAACCAAATATGACATAGAGGATTTCAATGCATTTATGGCTTTACAGCAAGCAGCAATGGCTGGTTTAGTTAGACAAGAATCACGAGAACAAAGGAGTAGAGAATTGGGGGAGAGTAGGGAAGTGGTAGGGGTGGGGGGGTGATGAATAAACATTTTGCGTTAATCCATAATACAGTTGTAAAACCCGCAACCAGGTTTTACCCTTTGGTAAGCAAGCTGCAACGTGGGAAACTCGTTGAGTCAGTAGCTCCCGTAAATTATTTTTATAATTGCTCGCTTTGTCTAGGTGATTTTTGTTTCATTGGAAATTCAGAGCGTCTACATACGAAAATACTGTTGAAGATATCTTAAGTAGATGTTTACCTCAAGATAATACACATTTATATGTATAAAAATTACACTAGTAGTAAGCGAACAAACTTCTATCACTGATGACACAAATAACAGGATAGATTGTTAATGATTTTACAATTGACTAACCAATAACCTTTCTTATCTTTAAAGGTGTGCTACTAGAGTACATCTGATTTTAATGTGCAACTACTTAAGGATTTTACTTGTATTGTTTGAAATTCTGAAAATTCCAACACTAGATATTACAGATTAGGGCGTCAACATTTCTATAAATCCAGAATACTTCGTAGCTTTACTCCACACTTTATTAAAAATTGGAGACATTCTTGCATGGAAACTTCTTTAGTCGGAGTGATGCTTGTAAGTTTGTTTTTTTCACCTACTCCAACAATGAGCGCCAAAACTTTGACAACAGCCAGAGATATGGTACTGGATAAGTATAAGACTGAGGATATTATATATAATTCTCGTCAGATATTGCCAGTTCGTTGGATTGATGTTGATTTATCTGAACAGCGCTTGTCTGCAATGCAAGGCAAAAATACTATTTTTTCATTACGGGTATCCACTGGCAAAGCTTCCACTCCGACTGTAAAAGGTAAGTTTTTAATTAATGCTAAACATCGCTACACGCGGATGCGCGGGCCAGACTACGATGTTCCGAATGTACCTTACACAATGTATTTTCATCAAGGATACGCTATACATGGTGCTTACTGGCACAATAATTTTGGTACACCTGTAAGTCATGGTTGCGTAAATGTACCAGTTAGTTTAGCTGGTAAGGTTTATAAATGGGCTACTGTAGGAACATTAGTTGTAGTGCGTCAGTAGGAAAGAATTCTGTTCTTAAGATACTGGCGTGGTAAGGCTAAAATGATGCAATCAGATTCTGGAAAATCTAGTCACACAAGTAGTTACGGTACTATAGAATCGAAGCGTCTATAACAACGCACCGTTAATAGTCAAGCGGTGCGTTACGCTGACGCTCCAACGCACGCTACTAGCTGGCTAATGTACTATTTTAGCCTTGCCACTAGAATTGTTTACGCACCTTGCCTACCATTTCCCCGTTGTTGTAAAAGATATTCCCATATCCTCTGTGTCTCAGCTTGCCATGCTTGACGATCAATAGCTGCTTCCTGTCTGTCTTGAGCTGCTTGCTGAGCTAAATTTCTGATGTCGCGGCTAGTTTGTTCGCTCAAATTATTGAAATTTTCAGTCAACTGACTAATATTTGCTACTAATACATCAATAGTGTCGCTCTGTTGATTAACATTAGCTGTCAGCGCATCAATCGCTTTAGTGTTTTGACTAACATTAGCTGTCAGCGCGTCAATCGCTTTGATCTGTGCTGCTACCGTTTCACCTACATTTGCAAATAAGGTTTCAAGACGGCTTAATCGGGCTTCTACTGATTCTGGTTGGTTTGTTGCCATTTTTGTTTTTCCTCATCAATATGATTGTACTATAGATAACGTGAGAATTTTTTCTGAGGAGGCGGTGACATAGCTTAAAAGACTTGATTGGTAAAGAGTGTAGCAATCTATGGTAGAAAAAGAGAAGTCTTTTGTGTATTTTATTTCACTAAATACTTAAATAAATCATCAATAATCGCATTTGCAGCTAACATACCGCTACCAATCCAGTAATCTGGGACTAAATAAACTTTGTTTTCTTGGACAGCTTTTAAATTTTGCCAAAGCTGACTTGATGTTAGCTGTTCTAGTTTATTTTTAGCTGTTTGATTTCCTTGGGAGGTATTCTCAGCCGTCCAAATAAATATGACATCACCATCTGCTTGTTCTATTAATTCATTACCGATAGACGTTTGAATTGAATTACCGAATAATTTTTCTGCTTCTGATGCACTAAAGTCTTGAGACTGCGGACGAGATAATCCAGCATCTTGTAAAATCGTACCACAGAAAGAATCGCGTAAATAAAGGTTGATGTTATCAGGATAAACTCGTATTACAGAAACTTTAATAGAGAAATTCTTAATTTTCTGCTTAAAACTATTAAGACGACTATAATATTTATCCATTACTTGTTGACCAACTTCTTTTTTATCTAATACCTCACTCATTTGTTCAAATACATTTTTCCACAAGCCGCTATGTTCAAATTTAAATAGCACAGTTGGTGCAATTTTTGATATACGAGAATAAATTGATTGCAAATAGTCAATTCCTAAAATTAAATCTGGTTTGATTGCAAGAATGCTTTCTAAATTAGGTTCGCCAGCTTTCCCAATATTTTCCACTCCTATAAACTGCTCCTGCAAGTAGGAACTAAAATCAGATAAAATGCTACCAACAGGCTTAATTCCTAGTGCGATCGCATTTTCAAATGAGGCATCATCTATAGCCACAAGTCGTGTAAAATTTTGAGGAATACAGGTGATTCCCGCAGCGTGTTCAACATTACGACAAGATGAATTTGTTGTTTGCGAAACACGGATAGAATCACCTTGATAACAAGCTATGGTTAGTGTCAAGCTGCAAAATATCGCAATCCCAAATCGCAACCAGTAAATAAAGCCTTTCATTTTTATGCAGCACATTCATTATTAAATCTTATTCTCATCAAAATTCTACTGCAAACGAACCAATCAGTGTTAGAGGCTCTCCATAATAAACGCCTAAACGGCTACCTTCAGAACCTATAAAGTAAGTTTTGTCAAAAAGATTGCGAATATTTAAAGCTGCTCTCCAATTATCACGCTTGTAGTATAGTGCCGCATCAGTGCGAACATAGCTCGGAAGCACATAACTATTATCTAAATCCCCAAAGCGATCGCCAACAAAAAATACTCCCAAACCAAAACCCAATCCTTGTAAACTACCTTTTTGCAACTCGTAAGTTGTCCACAAACTTGCTGCATGTTCCGGAATATTATCTCGACGCCGACCTTCAAGACCACTAGTATCTTTGCTAACGAATGCGTCTATATAACTATATGATGCAATCACTTTCCAACCAGGGGTAATTTCACCAGCAATGTCAAACTCAATACCACGACTAGTTTGCTCCCCAGTTTGAATTGAGTCATTCGGGTCGGATGAGTTAGGGTCGTCAACGACAACGTTTTGCTTACGGAGGTCATACAGTGCTAAAGTAGTACTCAAATTCCGGGTAATATCAGCTTTTAAACCTACTTCAAATTGCCGACCTGTTTCAGGTTTAAATGGTTGACCATTTCCATTACGACTTACACCGAAACTAGGTTCAAACGAGGTTGCATAAGATGCGTAGAGCGAAATATTTTGAGATGGTTGGTAGACTACTCCTAAACGCGGACTAAACTTACTATCTGATTGGCTAAATTCTTGCTTCGCTTCACCTAAATTACGTTCACTCCGATTTTGTTCAAAAATATCAAATCGTCCTCCTGCAAGTAATTTAAATTGGGAAGTTAGTTCAATTTGGTCTTGGATATAAAAACCATATTTATCAACACTATCATCACGAAAGAAATTTAATATGCCTTGTTTGGGATATTCTAAACGTGCGTAGACTGGGTTAAAAATATTAATAGAAGGGTAAGCTTCAAAGTCACCAAAAGTACCATCTTCAGTATTTTTAGTATAATCAAAGCCAAACAACAGCTTATGTTTAATAGAACCTGTTGAAAAATTACCAACCACATTAGTCTGAGTTGAATAAGCATTATCTCGACGTTCCGAAAAATAGCTCAATCTACTCAACTCACCCGTTTCCTCATCAAGAGAGTCGTTTATAGGATAATAACGTGCTAAATTCACAAATTGCATACGGAAGGAGTTTTTGATTGACCATTGGTCGTTAAATTTATGGTCGAGTAAATAGCTAAAATTAGTGACATTAATTTCCACATTCTGGAATGGTTCACCCAAAAATCTCTCCCGTGGTAAATTTGCTGGACGATTACCAATTGCGACTGTACCATCATCTGATGTTCGAGTTTCCTCAAGCCAATTACCATTTATAGTTAATGTTGTTTTGGGTGAGAGTGCAAATTGGAATTTGGGAGCAATAAATAAACGCTCTGAGTTTACAAAGTCCCGAAAACTTCCCGCATTTTCATAAAAAGCATTGAAGCGATAAAGTACACTTTTACTATCATTGAGTGGCCCAGATAAATCAACTGCACCCCGATAAGTGCTAAAACTCCCCACAGTTCCCTCAAACAAATAAAACGGTTGAGCTAAAGGTTGTTTAGGAACCAAGTTGACTAAACCTCCTGGAGGTGCATCACCAAACAATACTGAAGCTGGACCCTTGAGAACTTCAATCCGTTCAATATCGGCTGTTTCAATAAAACCACCATAATTTTGATAAGAACGAATTCCATCCTGAAATAAATTTGCTGTGAAACCGCGTAGAGAAATATACTCGCTAAATCCTTGGTAGTAACCAGCACTAGTAGAACCACTAGTATTTTGCAGTGCATCCCTAACACGAATTGTTCCTTGGTCTTCTAAGACTTGGCGCGGTATAACTTGAATTGACTGGGGTATATCACGAATAGGTGTATCAGTTCTCGTAGCACTTGATGCTTCATCGGTGCGATAACTTTCTTGTTCACCCGTTACCACCAGTTCAATTGGATCATCCTGCTCTGCTGTAGGTTTCTCTTGCGATGTTTGGTTAATAGGTTTATCTTCGGCTTGTGGTGTTTCTGGTTGTTTGGGTGGCTGTGCTACATCACCAGATACTACCCCAAAAATTAAACCTGAATCATCATCAAATAACTCAACCGCTGGCAAAGTTTTCTCACCTACCACCGTGACTCGCACAGTACTTGCATCAATATTTGTGACTGTTATTTGAGTAATTCCCGCAAGTGGTTTTTCCGAACTAAATGTAAAAGCCTCGCCCGACGATAAACGTAACTGCCCACCAGATATATCAGCAATAAAATTATTACCAGTACTGCGATTAATAACTTGTAGTTGCTCCCCAACAGTTGTCTCTAAGATTATTTCTAAACCTTTATCTGTAGGATTAGCTTTCACTGCTGTAATTGTTGCAACATCTTGTTTCTGCTCTTGAGAAGGAGTTGACGCCTGTACCAGCATTTGAGCCTTTGTAGCAGGAATATCAATAACGAAAACAATAGCACTTGCCACTAGCAAGCTTGGAAACAATTTATCTAACTTCATTTATTTCCCCACACTTAATAACACCACAGACTTTTACCAACTTGCAGCCTTGATGTAACTCAAGTTACAAGCTATAAATAATAAAGAATTATTATTGATAAGCTTACAGGAAACAGATTGATTGCGGGTAATGGCAATGAACGCTAGACGGAATTTTTTGAACGCTAGGCGGAATTTTTCCAGTTGATTAGATATTGTTTAGGATTAACACCAAATTTTTTCCGAAAAGCTGTAGCGAAATAGCTACGACTAGCAAAACCAACAGATGATGCAACTTCTGCAATACTCATATCCCCTATTAATAACATCTGTTGCGCTTTCTCTAAACGGTAATTGTGCAAATATCCAAACACTGTTGTCCCAAAGCATTGACGAAATCCACGTTTGAGAGTACAGTCATTTAAACCAGATATCCTTGCTAATTCTATTAACGATGGCGGATTATTTAATCTCTGTGACAAAATCTCCTTAGCATGATGAATACGCTCAATATCATTCTTGTTTAATTTAGAAACATCTTTTTTCCCTTCACGTCCGATTGAATCGGTTTCAACAAGCAAAGTCATCAACTCCAATACTTTGCTTTCTAAATATATTCGTTTTGTTATTCCTTGGTAAGGACAATGTAAAATTTGTTGCGATATTAACTGCATTGCTGGTGTAATATTGCCTATACTATTATAGTAAACTTCTTCGCTATCTCTAATTAGATGCGCGAACTCTTTAGGTATTTGCCCAGTGTTGTCTCCTAAAAACGAAAGAAAAGTTTCTGGATACAAATGAACATATATATCAACTGTTCTCCGAGATGATTTAGTTTCAAAAACCTCTTTCGGCGCCATTCCGCTACCGTGTAGAGCATATTGTCCAGAACCCACAGAACAGCCATCAATTAAATTATGTCCAGAAAAAATACTATACTCTAAAATATGCTCACGCTCTGGTAACTTAAGACGAATATGATCACGAAGTTGACAATCGTTTATTTCTAGCTCTATTCCATCTCTTAACTCAATTCTTCGACAAGTTCCTTCCGCTAATTCTTCTGGATAATTCCAGATCCAATCAAATTCATCTTTAACATCTAATTGATATCCACTCTTAAGTGGAAATAATTTACAATAATCTTCCTGTGAAATAATGATTGTCATCTCTATTTTATATTATGGTTATAAGCCGAACAATCTTTTAATCAGCGGTCACAGACGGAATTACAGCCACAATAGCAGGTTGTAAAATTTCGGGGAAGTTTTTCCAAGCTATAACCCCTTTACTGCTCTTAATATATAGCTTCATAAAATCTAGTAATGCGGTAATAGCATTTTCTTCAGGAGAAATATCTGCAAAAAGATAAGTAGGCTTTTTGGCACTATTGACAGCGACAACACAGCCACGACTACAAGCCCATAAACACTCTACAGGCTCAATTTCTAACAATTCTGACTGCAACTGCTCATTACACCCTGTTTTAGACAAAGTATTTAACTGCTCTAGTAAAATTGAACCATCAGCGATTTGACCATCTGCTAGTTCTTCTGACGAGCGATGACAAGACTTGCAAACGAGTAATTTGTGTTTAGACATAGGTTTAATATTTATAGTAATAGTGGGATCTACCCTACGTGGGTAAATAAGAAAAATTATTAGCAATAGTACCACGTTAGCTGCTATATAAGCTACCACGTATCAAAATTATCGCATATTGAAGATAAATATCAATAAGCTATATATATGCAAGCAAAATTTACAAAAATATATATGTTTTGTTTATTACGAAAAGGTGGCTATGATTTTTTTAAATTAAGGTACGGCCAAGATGTTCAATAACACAAACAGACATCTAGACCTAGCAACACCAATACGTGCAGTATGCGAAGGTATATATAGTAGGGTTTTACGCGCCTTGCCTACCGTTTCCCCGTTGTTGTAAAAGATATTCCCATATCCTCTGTGTCTCAGCTTGCCATGCTTGACGGTCAATAGCTGCTTGCTGTCTGTCTTGGGCTGCTTGTTCTACTAAATTTCTAATGTTACGACTAGTTTGTTCACTTAAGTTATTAAAATTTTCAGTCAACTGAGTAATATTCGCTACTAATACATCAATAGTATCGCTTTGTTGACTAACATTAGCTGTCAGAGCATCAATTGCTATAGAGTTTCGATTAACATTAGCTGTTAGTGCGTCAATTGCTGTAGAGTTTCGATTAACATTAGCTGTCAGAGCGTCAATTGCTATAGAGTTTCGATTAACATTAGCTGTCAGAGCGTCAATTGCTTGGCTCTGTGCTGTTACCGTTTCACCTGAATTTGCAAATAAGATTTCAAGACGGCTTAATCGGGCTTTTACTGATTCTGGTTGGTTTGTTGCCATTTTATTTTTCCTTATCAATAAAATTGTACTACAAATAATGTGAGAATTTTTGACTTATCTGGAATGTGTTTGAAAGATAAAAAATAAATCAAATAGCATCAACGTTGATGAAACCTTTGTTTGCCCTTGCCACAAATCCTGCTTGGATTTTAGCAGATCAGTTTGGCGATCGCACTGGTAAGGGTATTCAAGTAGCACTTGGTGATGCTTTGGTTGCAGATAATACACTAAATGACAAGTTAAGCTCTTAGTAGCAGCATTTTTGCTATACGCTTTATTTATATAAGATTCATTTTGCACTTATTTCAGAAATAAGAGTTTCTTTTTTTAGTGAGAAATCTTATCATTATTTCTACACGATCTATTCAATACAGCTATGACAATTACCCTTACAGGCAAAGAGTGGGACGAACTTTGGGATGAAGCTATACAAAACAGCAAGTATAATCCTGCCTCAGAGTCAGTTGAAATTTTATGCGAAGCACCAAAGCGACTGGGTAAAGGTTATCGGCATCATATAGAGGTTTATCCCGAACTCTGGCTTACGATTTTAGATTGTGAATATCACGATGATATATTAATAAAAGTTCCTGTGGAGGAACATACTCTACATTTAGATGTTTTGCTTTTAGGAAAAATTATAGATAATCACGGACAAACAGGAGAAGGTTATACACTGATCTGTGGTGGCGGCATTAAGAAAAAGACTATATCTGAAATGAAAAGATTCCAGCGCATCATGGGTGTTAGTGTTTTTGTACCACATGAATTATTAGCAACATTTTTTCCTGGGAAAGACGGTGGAATGCTCCCAGCGTTGAGATATTTAGCTCATGTTAGTGATTGGCAGACAGTACTTTTCCCAAAAACTACCCCAGCAATACAAGGGGTAGCACAGCAAATCATCAACTGTCCCTTTCAAGGAGTGACAAAAAAGATGTATTTGCAGGGCAAGATATTGGAATTAATGGCGTTGCAGTTAGCTCCTATTTTAGAGGATGGGGGTAAAAAGCAGACACCGCGACTTAAGCCAGATACTGTTGCTCGGATTCATCGGGCTAAGGAAATACTACAATTGCGTCTTGAAAATTCTCCATCTTTGTTAGAGTTAGCCGAAATTGTGGGAGTGAGCGAACGTACCCTGAGACGCGGATTTAGAGAATTATTTGGTACAACAGTATTAGGATACTTAACCCAAAGACGCATGGAACAAGCCGAGAAACTTTTGCGAGAGGGAAACCGTAGTGTTGCGGAAGTGGCTAATATTGTTGGTTACTCTCATTTAAGTTTATTTGCGGGCGTCTTTAAACGGCAGTATGGCATCTGTCCCAGGGAATGTTTAATGGGTAAAAAGTCCGTATTGTGATAGAGATGCCGGATTGAGATAGATTTATTACCACACAGTTTTTTATAGTTAGTTCTATTAAAAGTTAGCAATTATTTGCAATAAGCTCGATTTTGCAACGTTCTACACTTCTTTAGGAAGTGGAAATTCGTGTGTGAGGAGTTATTTTAGGAGTAATTATGAAGTTTTGGCAGTTATCTGGTAATTTAAATTTACGGCAAATAGTAATTATATCAGGATGCTTGAGTGCGATCGCTATACAACCTGCATGGGCTAAGATTAATGTAAAGAGCGAAGAAAATAAATCTAATCTATTAATAGAGTCTCTACCTACACTGAGCGAAATCCAATTTCCTGCTACTAATACCCAAATGCTTGTGCAGTCGCCAACTGCAAACCCAGAAGAAGGAAAACAGGGGGGCGAAGTTGTATCAATCACATCCGTCAAAGCAACTCCCACGGATAAAGGTGTGGAGGTGATTTTAGAAACTACTTTAGGAAACCAGCTACAAGTATCAAATCGCAGCACAGGAAATAACTTTGTTGCTGATATATCCGGTGCCCAACTTCGTCAAGCATCAGGCGATGCTTTCACATTCCGTTCTTCTAAGCCACTCGCGGGAATTACTGAGATAACAGTTACAAATATTGATGCTAATACTGTGCGGGTGACAGTGGTCGGTGAAACAACGTTGCCACAAGTTGAGTTATTTGATGATGATACTGGTTTGGTTTTCGGAGTGACGCCTACTACAGCTGCAATGCAACCACAGCAACAGGAGACGCCGCAACAGCCAGAAACAGACAAGCCAACAAGTGAAACGGCACAGCAGGATGAGCCAATTGAGTTGGTGGTAACAGGAGAGCAGGATGGATATCGGGCGTCAGATGCTTCGGTGGGGACGAGAACTAATACACCCCTACGTGATATTCCCCAATCAATTCAAGTTGTACCACAACAAGTATTGCGCGATCAAAATGTGACACGCTTAGAAGATGCTCTTAGAAATGTTAGTGGTGTGACTCAGGCATTTTCACTGTCCGGTACAATCAGCACTTTTACTATCCGAGGATTCGCGGTAAATGAAGGTTCAGGTAGCAATTTTCTTAGGGATGGTTTACCCGATCCAGCAGCAGGAGGTGTTGTTGAACTTCCCAACATTGAGCGTATTGAAGTGCTTAGAGGTCCAGCGTCAGTGCTATATGGTTTTGGCAACCCAGGTGGAACTATTAACTTGGTGACAAAACAACCACTTCCCAATCCTTTCTATGAAGTTGAGGCAACGATTGGCAACTACAGTTTTTACCGAGGTGCGATCGACTTATCAGGAGCCTTAAATGATTCAAAGACAGTTCTATATCGGTTAAATACATCCTATAGAAATTCTGGAAGTTTTATAGACTCTTTTGATAGCGAATATTTGAGTTTCTCACCCGTGCTAAGGTTGAACCTTGGTGAGAAAACTAATCTAACCTTGGAGGGAGAATATATTAAAACAGATGCAAGTTATTATTCTGGTGTACCCGTTATTGGTAGCGTGCGATCTAATCCAAATGGTAAAATCAGACGTAACCGCAACTTTGGCGAACCTTCTGATCGGCTTGAACAAACTATCAGCAGAATTGGATACAGACTAGAACATCAGTTCAACGAAAATTGGTTATTGCGAAATGCATTTAGAGTAACTTTCCGCGATTACAATGATAATATTACAATTCCATTCAGGTTAAGAGCTGATAGTCGAACACTTGATCGTTTCTATCGAGAGTATGAACTTGATTACGAAAATTACTCTTTGACAACTGACTTAACTGGAAAATTCTCAACGGGTTCAATTAAACATCAAATTGTATTTGGGGTCGATCTCAGTAGATTTGATATTAGAACACCAAAATACATAGACTTTGATGCAGCATCAATTGATATTTTTAGTCCTATATATGGACAGCCTTTAGGGGATATTACAACCACTGATTCTCGGAATATACAAGTCACAGACTCACTAGGAATTTTCATTCAAGACCAAATTTCATTGGCAGAAAATTTCAAGTTGCTATTAGGCGGACGATTTGATACATTTTCACAAAGATACGAGTTTCTAACAGATGGTAGCGAAAGCAGCCAGTCAGAAAGTGCTTTTAGCCCACGCTTAGGAATTGTGTATCAACCGATTCCTGCAATTTCACTTTACGCAAATTACGCGCGCTCATTTACTCCCGGAACTGGAACTGGCTTTTTAAATACAAATCTCCAATTTCGACCCCAGCGAGGAACACAGTATGAAATTGGAGTCAAAGCAGATTTGAGCGATCGTCTTTCTGCAACTCTTGCTCTTTATGACTTGACCCGAACTAATGTTCTAACTTCAGACCCTAACAATCCAGGATTTTCTATCCAGACTGGAGAACAAAATAGTCAAGGTGTTGAACTAAATTTAGCTGGTGAAATTGTGCCTGGATGGAATATTTTTGCAGGTTATGCTTATACAGATGCTAAAATTACCAAAGACAATACATTCCAGGTAGGAAATCTATTAAACAACACGCCAGAAAACTCCTTTAATCTGTGGACAAGCTATGAAGTTCAAAAAGGCGCCTTAAAAGGATTAGGTTTAGGATTAGGTTTATTTTTTGTCGGAGAACGGCAGGGAAATTTAGCGAACACTTTCCAGCTACCAAGCTATTTCCGTACAGATGCTTCAATTTTCTACAAGCAAGACAAGTTTCGTGCTGCCCTCAATTTTAGAAACTTGTTTGATGTAGAATATTTTGAGTATGGGCTAAATTTAACTCGTGTTCATTACGGGCAACCCTTCACAGTACAAGGAACTGTTTCTTGGCAGTTTTAATCTATCTTTTCCTCCCTCTGATCAGACTCTTGAATATAGTGTATCTTAATATAAAAGCTGAAATTAGGGGGAGGAAGCTAGCAATTATTATCAATGATGATTAAAAGAATTTATAGTGTAATTATACTGTCACTACTTGTCAGTATAATAATTTTTTTCATTTCTGCTTGCAATAGGAAATCTTCTGAAGCTTTACCTGATATATACAAACCATCCGCTTCTTCTAGCTGTCGTATAGTTCAGCAAGTAATGGGAATTTGTATTCCTACTAATCCCCAACGTCTTGTTACTTTATCTTTAGTGACTTCAGCTATTGCACTTGACTTGAGAGTTAAGCCAATTGGAACTACCAATTTTTATCAAACAAAACCAGTATACTTAAATAACAAACTGGAGGGAATAAAATTACTAGGGCGTTCACAACCAAATTTAGAGAAACTCTTATTAATCAAACCAGATTTAATTTTAGGTTGGGAAAATGCAGGTAGACAAATTTACCCTCTACTTTCAAAAATAGCTCCTACTGTATTGCTTAATTATCAAGGCGCCCCATCTTGGCGAGAGCATTTTAATTCAGTTGCTGAAGTACTAGGAAAAAAGGATGTAGCACAAAGAGCATGGAATCGTTACTACCAAAGGGTTGAAAAATTAAAAATAGCATTGGGTGATTCTTATAAACATAAAACAATTTCTTTTATCTATCTTGGTAATCGTGGAATAGAAAGCGATGTCAAAAACTCCTTTGCTGGCTCTATTCTCAATGATATAGGACTAAGAAGACCCTCAACACAAAATGTTAATGCTCCTTATGGAATTATTAGTATTTCTAAAGAGGAATTAAACAAAGCAGATGGTGATATTTTATTTGTGACAACTTGGAGTGATAAAGATAAGCAAGTTCTCAAAAAACTTCAACAAAAACCGCTTTGGAAAAAACTACGAGCAGTTCAACAAAATCATGTATATTTTGTTGACTTTGCAACTTGGACAGGCTCAAATTTGCTTGCAGCTGATGCCGTCATCGACGATTTGTTTAAATACCTAATCAACAATAATACGACTTCTCATCTAAATAACTCAGATGTCTAATTTTGTGCATATATGGGTAGAACTATTGAAGGCTTGAATGCGATCGCAAAGTCTATGGGAATATCCCGCTCCGAACTGATAGAAAAAATTGGGCTGGGATTATTGAAGGTAATTGAATCATGAATAGTATTAACCGATATCCACACATTGACGAGAGTCATTGCACATCGATTTCTCAGCTATCCCAACATTACAAAGTAAATTCCTAATAATTGAAGAGCGCCCCTTCTTAATTGCAAGAAAACTTTTGGGTTTATTTATACGTCAATCGGTGCGTAGCACTCGGATGATCTCTTCGGCCACGAGGTCGGGGCGGGACAGAAACGGGTGGTGGCCGGCGGCAAGGTCGAATGAGCGGGTGGCTCGGCTGGCGTGGAAGCGCTGCAGGGCGAGGGAGGTGCTGCGGTCTTCCGTGCAGACGAGGTACGTCGAGGACTTACCCCGCCACGCCGCTTGGGTCGTCTTAGTCCCAAAGGCACCTACCGATTGCGCGGTGAGAC
>Ga0224723_1000232_pt1 | contig 38523 bp, 38 predicted proteins | sample Balambano_FR2_Me_FD_161647 | JGI IMG/M metagenome (GOLD analysis project Ga0224723, IMG submission 161647) | Freshwater sediment microbial communities from Lake Towuti, South Sulawesi, Indonesia - Balambano_FR2_MetaG | ecosystem: Environmental > Aquatic > Freshwater > Lake > Sediment | place... | reverse complement strand
GGGTTGGGTGAGTTTTAGAAGCGGCTGGCGAAGTGTGGGCTGGGGTTTGTGGGCTGGGGGGTGCTGTTTTCTTCTCTCGCATCGAGACTTGTAAACTGTAGCAAATAAACCCTTCAGCCCGATCAAAAATTTTATTTCAGAGCCTCTCCACACGGAAAAACAGGTATTTCGAGGATCTGTTACCTGGCACCGAGCGTCAAGTCGTGTCCGTAAATTGCTCAACCGCAATGTCTGGGTTAAGACAGTTCGCCAGCACAAATTTCTTCGCCACTTCTTCAATTTCGCCCAGCGGGATCTGCCACTCTTCCCACAGCGATATCTGTCCTGGGCTTTGCTTTTGCGATTTCTTGATGGGCTTAAATCCTGCCAGCAACCTGCTTCCCCAATGGCTTTTCTTTTCCGGTTTAGGCTGAGGTTGATATTTCTTGCAAAACTTGCGATAGGCGGCCGCTACCCTTGATGCAACCGAGATGGTTAACTGAGATCTTGCACCAAAGGCAGGGAGCATTGCCCTAGAGCCTTGAGATCAATCTCAGGCTTAAAGCTAAAACTCGTTGAAACGAGTTGGAATGGGCTTCTAATCAGTGTTTCAGTCAGTTTCAACTGACTTAAGCTGTTAGCCCGGAATTGATTCCAGGGCGGGTCATCTTCATCCTTACTGCCATACAACCTAACCATCTGGCTGCTGTGAGTTTAGCTCCTGCTCGACTCTGGTTTTTGCTGCTTGCTCAAACCAGGTAATGACTTGGGATGGAGTGAGGGTGGCGATCGCCTCCCCTTCACTTTCCGCAACCTGCCTCAACGGTTTCAGCGAAGACATCACGAGTTGCGTAAAAAATGGCCCAAAAGACTGATTTGCCTCTGCTTCTCGCCGCAGGCTTTCGTCATTTTCAATCCACTGGGCGATTTGCTGGGGTGTGATATTTTCGATCGCCAGCCCCGTTTGCTGAGAGAGTTGCTTGAGCGATCGCAAGGAATAAATTGCCACCCGCGTCAAAAACTTATCCCGCGAAGTCAGCAACGCCTGATCGACCTCTGCCGACTCCTCCGGCGTTAAAAACTGCATCGATTCCTGTAAATCACTCATGTCTTTGTTGTCCACCTGAGATGGGAAGGGGATAGAGGCTAGGGGCTGGGGGCTAGGGAAAGAAAGACTTCCTCATCCCTCATCCTTCCTTTCCCTGAATTAAATACCCACACCGATGCTCCCCATTCACCAGCCAGTGAGTCCGCTCTACGGTGCAGTCTTGCAGCGCCGCTGCGAACATCTCTAGCTCATGCCCACAGACGCTAGGGAAAGATTCTGCAATGTGCGAAATGGCGCAATTGTACTCAGTTACGATGAATTTAGAATTAGCAGAGTCCTCTGAATTTTCTGGCTCAACCGGATGCCACTCTGCCATGTAGCCTTCTGCCTGCCGTAGCTTGACCAGGTTAGCAACCCGCTCAGCGATCGCACCCGTACCTAGACGCTCCCGGTATTCTTCGGCTTTGCGCTCCCACTGTTTGCGGAGAATAGTACCCACCTGGTCATGCCCAACGGTTTCTGCCAGGGTGTTGAGCAAGGAGAGGGCAAATTCGTCGTAGCGGTCAGGCAGGCGATCGCGCCCCTCTCGACTCAGGTGATAAACAAAATTAGGCCGACCCATACTCACCTGAATCGCTTCATGCTCAATCAAGCCATCAGCTTCTAAATCTTTTAAGTGACGGCGAATCGCCTGCGGGCTGACGTTGAGAGCGCCAGCCAATTCTTGAGCGCTAGCCTGACTCCGCTTCAGCAGATAGTTCAGGATGTCTTGCTTAGTGGAAGGTTCCTGCGTGGTTGCCATCGTCTTCCTAACGGGGTGCTGAGAACAGAGTGCCGAGAACCAATTCAAACCGAATTAATTCACCAACTTAATTTAAAGTCTAAATTAGACTTTGACAACTTCGGTGTTGCTAAAGTACCCTACAATAAAGTTAAGCAACAAAAATGTTGTTTTAATTATAGAATTAATCGGCTGACCTGTCGCTCTAATCCAATGAATCCATCTGAGAAACCTACCCAAGCCACCGAAAAGAGCCTCGAAGCCATGCGGCACTTTTCTGAAACCTATGCCAAGCGGACTGGCACCTACTTCTGTGCTGATCTAGGTGTCACTGCCGTTGTGATTGAAGGACTAGCCAAACACAAAGATGACTTGGGTGCGCCTCTTTGTCCTTGTCGTCACTACGAAGATAAAGAGGCAGAAGCCGCCGCCGCCTACTGGAACTGCCCCTGTGTGCCCATGCGAGAGCGCAAAGAGTGCCACTGTATGCTGTTTTTGACTCCAGATAATGACTTTGCAGGCGACCAGCAAGAAATTTCCTTTGAAGAAATCCGGGCTACAACCAGCCAGTATTAGTCGAGTTGCGGGTTTTGAGTTGGGCTAATTCAAAACTCAAACTTTAAAATTCAAACTTTGTTGAGAGAGAACACCCCCGATGACTGCAACGGTTAGATCCTTAGTTAACCAGCCCTACAAATATGGCTTCGTTACGGATATTGAGTCGGAGTCAATTCCGCGTGGGCTAAGCGAAGACGTAATCCGCCTGATTTCTGCCAAAAAGCAAGAGCCAGAGTTCATGCTGGAGTTTCGCCTGAAAGCCTATCGCCAATGGCTCAAGATGAACGAACCAACCTGGACTCAGGTGAAATATCCGCCGATCGATTACCAAAATATTGTTTACTACTCAGCGCCCAAGAAGAAAGACAAGCTGAGCAGCCTGGATGAGGTTGATCCAACGTTGTTGGAAACCTTTGAGAAGCTGGGCATTCCCTTGTCTGAGCAAAAGCGGCTTTCCAATGTGGCAGTTGACGCAATTTTTGACAGCGTTTCTGTCGCCACCACATTCAAGGAAAAGCTAGCTGAAGAGGGTGTGATTTTTTGCTCAATCTCGGAAGCGCTCCAGCACTATCCTGACCTGGTGAAGAAGTATCTGGGCAGTGTGGTTCCCGTTGGCGATAACTACTATGCAGCGCTGAACTCAGCCGTGTTTAGCGATGGCTCTTTTGTTTACATTCCCAAAAACACCAAGTGTCCGATGGAGTTGTCTACCTACTTCCGGATTAACAACGGGGAGTCAGGACAGTTTGAGCGGACGCTCATTGTGGCTGAGGAAGGTAGTTCCGTCAGCTACCTGGAAGGCTGCACGGCTCCTATGTTTGACACCAATCAGCTTCATGCGGCTGTAGTGGAACTGGTGGCGTTAGATGATGCTGAAATCAAGTATTCCACTGTGCAGAACTGGTTTGCTGGAGATGAGAACGGCAAAGGTGGCATTTATAACTTTGTCACCAAGCGGGGTCTGTGCCAGGGTGTGAACTCCAAGATTTCCTGGACGCAGGTAGAAACCGGATCTGCAATCACCTGGAAGTATCCAAGCTGTGTGCTAGTGGGGGATAACTCTGTCGGTGAGTTCTATTCTGTTGCACTCACTAACAGTATGCAGCAGGCTGATACCGGAACCAAGATGGTACATATTGGCAAGAATACTCGCAGCACGATTGTCTCGAAGGGAATCTCGGCGGGGCGATCGCAAAATAGCTACCGGGGTCTGGTCAAAATTGGCCCCAAAGCTGAAGGTGCCCGCAACTATTCCCAGTGCGACTCCATGCTGATTGGCGATACTGCCGGGGCGAACACCTTCCCCTACATCCAGGTGCAAAACAATACTGCCAAAGTAGAACACGAAGCTTCAACATCCAAGATTGGGGAAGACCAGCTATTCTACTTTGCTCAGCGCGGCATCTCTCTGGAAGACGCAATCTCCATGATGATCAGCGGCTTTTGCAAAGATGTATTTAACCAATTGCCAATGGAGTTTGCCGTTGAAGCCGATCGCCTGTTAAGTCTAAAGCTGGAGGGCAGCGTTGGTTAAATGAAGTCAGCAATTATGGGCATCACTTATGCAGAGATTGAATTGACTCGCGGAGATGATATGGCTCTTTTTCGGGAAGGTTACATTCCAGAAGGCCGAGTTAGACGAGTCACCGTGAGAGCTTTAGTTGATAGTGGTGCCTCTATGTTGTCGATTCCTGAATCATTGAGGGAGCAGTTAAATCTTCGCAAGGTTGATGAGCAACAAGCAGAATTAGCAGACGGCTCTGTGGCGCAGTTTGATGTGGTTGGGCCGATCGAAGTCAGGTTTGAAAATCGCAAGACGATTGAGTATGCGATCGTAGTACCGAACTCACCAGATGTCCTACTGGGAGCGCATCCAATGCAAGACCTGGATGTATTGATCGATCCCAAACGCGAAGTGCTGATCGTTAACCCTAAAAGCCCTGATATTGCCCGAAAGTTTTTGAAGTGAGTTGACGATATGGTTCAAACTCTACAAGCAAGGACAATTGACCTGCGACATTTGATTGACCACTTCAAGTTGGAGTTGGTTCAAGATGAGCAGTTCTTTTGGGAATGGCAAGTTGGGCTACCTGAACTTACAGAGATTGAAAGGCAGTTTCTAGATAAGGTGAAATCAGGTTATTTGAACTTGCTGAACTATCCACCCGTTTTAGAAAAAGCGGTTCAAATTCCTGTTCTGAGACCAATGCTGTTTTTGGCAGATTTTTATCTTCCACCTTTTCATATTAAGACTGAGAAGTCGATTGAAATTCAGGCAGAAGATGAAGGGGTAATTGTTCGTGGGCAAATCGATATTTTGCTCCTGAAAGAACAGTTTTGGGTGATGGCGATCGAGTCGAAGGAGTTTTCTTTCTCTACAGATGCAGGTTTGGCGAAGCTTTTAGCCTATATGTTGGTTAATCCAAATTCAGGTAAACCAGGATTTGGGCTGATTGCCACAGGCAGTACGTTTACGTTCGTCAAGCTAGTGCGAGGAGAAACGCCTCGATACGCAACTTCTGATCAGTTTGGCATTCTCAATCGAACTAACGGACTGTACGACGTGTTCAGAATTTTGAAGCGGATTGGTCAGCTATAGAGCAATGTTATTGCAATGCGTTGATTGCGTCTGTACAGGTTAATTGATGAGGGATTTCTAGCAGTGATTATTGAAAACAGTGAAGTGATTCTTTCGGTACGAGGTCTGATAGCTGAGGTAGACGGCAATCAGATTTTGAAAGGACTGAATTTGGAAGTCAAGGCAGGAGAGATTCACGCCATCATGGGGCCAAACGGCTCTGGTAAAAGCACATTTTCTAAAGTATTGGCGGGTCATCCAAGCTATGACGTGACGGGTGGAGAAATTTTGTTTCAGGGTGAAAATCTGCTGGATTTGGAGCCAGAAGACCGGGCGCGATCGGGCGTTTTTCTGGCGTTCCAGTATCCGTTAGAAATTCCGGGCGTGAGTAATCTGGACTTTCTGCGAGTTGCCTACAATTCTCGCCGCAAGCATCAGGGTTTAGAAGAACTGGACGCATTTGATTTTGATGAGTTGGTGCGCGATCGCCTAGAAGTGGTCAAAATGAATCCTAGCTTCCTCAGCCGTAGCGTAAATGAGGGCTTTTCGGGCGGTGAGAAAAAGCGCAATGAGATCTTGCAAATGGCAATGCTAGAGCCAAAGCTAGCGATTCTAGACGAGACGGATTCTGGCTTGGATATTGACGCACTGAAGATTGTTGCTAATGGCGTAAATCAGCTTGCTAAGCCAGAGAACGCCACAATTTTAATTACTCACTATCAGCGATTGCTCAACTACATTGAGCCTGATTTTGTACACGTGATGGAAGGCGGCAGAATTGTCACCACAGGCACGAAGGAGTTGGCTCAGGAGTTAGAGAGCAAAGGCTACGACTGGGTGCTAGAGGCAGAGGCAGAGGTGGCAGGACGATGAGTATTCAGGTTTCTTCGAGTAATAGTGAGGTAATGCAGCGATCGCCCCACACCCGCGATCGCTATCTCCTGCACCTGCTAGAGCAAACAGCCAGCCCAGAAACAGATTTGGAACTGTTGCAATCGCTCCGTACCCAGTCCAAACTGCTGGTGCAAGAGCAGGCTTTCCCCACAACTCGTGATGAGGAGTGGCGATTTACTGACCTATCTTCACTGCTGCAAGTTAGCTTTGAGGCACTCACTTCTCAGCCTGAAGTTAGTTTAGAGCAGATTGCACCGTTCACCTTGCCAGAAGCCGCAGATAGCCGACTGGTGTTTGTGAACGGCGTGTATCAGCCGCAGTTATCTTCGATAAAAGATTTGCCCAAAGGTTTATATGTGGGTAGTTTGTCTGAATTATTGACAGGAAAGTTGGAAGGGGCGATTACCCCAGAGGGGAAACTGCTTCGCATCGCCCTCCAATCCCGGCTTTCTCGCTATCTAGGCAAACAGCCCGGAGCCGCAGAACTGTTCACCGCTCTAAATACGGCAAACCTCACGGATGCGGCTATCATTTGGGCAGCTAAAAATTTGGTGGTTGAGACACCCATTCACCTATTGTTTGTCTCAACCGCAGTCGCTTCTCCTGTGTTCTCACAGCCCCGCTGTTTGGTTGTAGCCGAATCTAACAGTGCCCTGACATTCGTTGAAGAGTACGTCGGAATGGGCGAAGACGTTTATTTCACCAACGCTGTGACTGAAGTGTGGGTAGAAGTCAATGCTCAGGTAAATCACTCCCGCATTCAATGTGAGAGCAAAGCCGCTTTTCACATTGGAAAAACGGCAATTTCTCAGGCGCGAGACTCACGCTACACCTGCAACGCAATCAGCTTAGGTGGGAAGGTTTCTCGTCACAATCCAGAAATTTTCCAGACGGGTGAGCAAACTGAAACTCACTTAAATGGGCTGACGATCGCCCTGAATGAGCAATTGTCCGATACCCACAGTGCGATCGCCTACAGCAAACCTCACGGCAGCAGCCGCCAACTGCACAAATGCATCATTAGCGACAAGGCACACGGCGTGTTCAACGGTAAAGTATTTGTGCCACAAGCCGCCCAGTTGACCGATGCCGAACAGTTGAATCGCAACCTGCTGCTGTCGCCCAAAGCACGGGTAGACACCAAGCCCCAGCTTGAAATTGTTGCCGACAACGTCAAATGCACTCACGGAGCCACCGTCGGACAGCTAGATGCCGATGAAGTCTTCTACCTGCAAAGTCGAGGCATTGATGCAGCTAGCGCTCGTAGCCTCTTGGTCTACGCCTTTGCCTTTGAGGTAATTGAACAGGTGGCGATCGCCTCCCTCCAACAAACCCTCACCCACCTCCTCAAAACCCACATCCCCTAACTCCTCCGCCCTCATCCCTTCTTAATTATTTGCGCGAGTATGTGATTAGCGTATGTTTATCAGCCTCATTACCAAGCTCTCAGCCTCGTTACCAAGCTCTAGCTTGGTAATGACGTACTGGAAGCTCCTGCTTCCTGCGCTAGCAAAGAACCTCTCAGTTGCAGCAGCTCGTGGGACTCGTCTCCTTCATCTCAGGAAGCCAGAGCTTCCCCAATGGCATTGCCAAGCTGGAGCTTGGCAACGAGTTTAATCATCCTCATCCCTCATCCTTCATCCCTAACCTCCCCTCCCATGACCTTCACCCAACAAAAACCCCTCGCTGCTCAAGTCCGTGCTGCCTTCCCCATTCTGGATCAGCAGATTAACGGCAAGCCACTGATTTACTTTGACAACGCCGCCACTTCCCAAAAGCCGCTGGCAGTGCTAAACGCCCTCCAGGACTACTATCAGCACGACAACGCCAACGTGCATCGCGGCGTACATACTCTCAGTTCTCGCGCAACGGATGCTTACGAAGGCGCACGGGATAAAGTCGCCAGCTTTGTCAATGCTGCCTCTCGTCAAGAAATCGTCTACACCCGCAACGCCAGCGAAGCAATTAACCTGGTTGCCTACGCCTGGGGCAACAGCAACTTGCAGCGCGGAGATGAAATTATTCTCTCGGTGATGGAGCATCACAGCAACCTGATTCCCTGGCAACTGCTAGCTCAGCGCACCGGAGCCGTGCTGAAGTTTGTTGAGCTAACCGAGACGCAGGAATTTGACCTGGAACATTTTAAGTCGCTGCTGTCCGACAAAACTAAGTTAGTTTCAGTCGTTCATGTTTCTAATACGCTTGGCTGCATCACCCCAGTGAAGGACATTGTGGAACTGGCGCATCATTACGGCGCAAAAGTGCTGATCGATGCCTGCCAGAGTGTGCCGCACATGACGGTAGACGTGCAGGCAATGGGTTGCGATTGGCTGGTTGCATCAGGACACAAGATGTGTGCGCCTACCGGGATCGGCTTCCTCTACGGCAAGCTAGATCTGCTGCGCTCCATGCCTCCCTTTTTGGGCGGTGGCGAAATGATCGCGGACGTATTTCTTGATCATTCTACCTACGCTGACCTGCCCCACAAGTTTGAAGCGGGAACCCCTGCCATTGCTGAAGCGATCGCCCTCGGTGCTGCTGTAGACTATCTCTCTGGTGTCGGTATGGACAGAATCCACGCCTACGAAGCCGAGCTAACTGCCTATCTATTCCAGCAGCTTCAGCAAATTCCTGAACTGAAGCTCTACGGCCCCAAACCCGATGCCAATGGCGAAGGCAGAGCCGCGCTTTCCGCTTTTACCGCCGGAAGCGTTCACCCACATGACCTGTCTACCATTCTCGACCAAGCAGGTGTTGCGATTCGCGCCGGACACCATTGCACCCAACCGCTGCATCGTTACGTTGGGGCACAATCTACTGCCAGAGCCAGCCTTTATTTCTACAACACCCGTGAAGAGCTTGATACTTTCATTGCATCCTTAAAGGAAGCGATCGAATTCTTTAGCGGCATCTTTGGCTAAGCAAATTTGAACACCCTCAATGATTGACAGTCTATTAGTCGAGCCGGGACTCAGGCTACAGATTTTTGCAGAATGGGAATCTGAATAACAAACTCGGTTCCTTGTCCGGGCGTTGAGAAACACTTTAGCTTGTCCCCGTGCTTCTCAGTAATGATTTGATGGCTAATGTTCTACAGAAGGAAGCGTGCCGTAGTCTTTAATCACCTCACTTCTGTGTTGTTCAGATTTTGCTTTGAGGCGATATTGCAAAATCATCAGAGTGCTATCGATGCCTTCGTGAATGTCAACCGCTTTGAATTCAGATTCGTCCATGCGAGAGAAATTTCGCAGCGATAGCACAATCTGATGCTCAGGGTAACTAAGGGTTCTGACATTGCCAGAACTCGCAAGGAATTTACTCAATGGGCGATCGCTATTGCTAGCTGATGTTGTGTTTGCTCAAACGAGGTGTGCCGAGAACTTGTCCATTCTGTGCAAAGCGATCTTCTAGAACCTTCTGATACACGGCTTCGTAGCCATCTACCATGTGCCGAACGCTAAAGTTTTCTGCAACGTGTTCACGACAATCGGCCCGATTTAGCTTTGAAGTAGGGGCGATCGCTGCTACACATTCCTCAATCGTGTGGCACAGGAAACCCGTTCTGCCATGAGCAATTACCTCTGGAGCAGAGCCAAGATTCATGGCGATTACAGGAGTTCCAGAGGCCATTGACTCGATCATCACTAGTCCAAATGGCTCTCGCCAGGTGATTGGAAACAGTGTTGCAACGGCTCCTCCCATTAGCGCATTCTTTTGAACGTGATTGAGTTCGCCCAGAAATTCGATTTGCTTGCCGTCAATGTGTGGCTTGACTGCTTCTTCGTAGTATTCAACATCTACCCGATCAATTTTTCCGCCTAGTTTTAAGTGCCAACCTGCTTGTTTGGCAATGGCGATCGCCAAATGCGTACCCTTTTCTGGAGAAATTCGTCCTAAAAAAGCCAGATAAGGTGGGTCATCCGGTTGAGCATGAAATTTATAGGTGTCCAGAGCCACACCGTTATACACCGTTGCGACATAGTTAAGTCCTAACCTCGGCTCTCGCTGAGTATTAGAAATACTGACGTAGGGCTGATTTTTAGCGTGGGTAAACAGCTTCTCGTTGTCAGGTGTGAAAATGCCGTGAAGAGTATGCACGGTAGGAGTCTTCACCAGCTTTGTATAGGGAATGGCTGTACAGCCCATGTGAGAGTGAATAATGTCAAATTGATTTGCCTGCTCGTATACTCGGCCCAACTGCATCATTTCGTAGATGCCATGTTCCTTCACAGTAGAGTCTAAACGTAATGCTCTAGGATGGACAGACTCCAGATTCGCCAAGCTAACAGAATCACCAGAGGCGAATAGCGTCACTTCATGTCCCCGCCGCACCAGTTCATCCGTTAACAAGCTAACGACCAGTTCTGCACCGCCGTAGGCAGGTGGAGGAACCCTTTCCCATAGCGAAGCAATTTGAGCAATTCGCATTGATTAATCCTCTTAAAAGAATAAAGAAAAGTTAAACAGGGTTGCTTAATAGTATTGACACCTACCCCTTGCTCCATCTGGCTGAGGAGCTATAGCTGAAGAGGCAAAGGGGCAAAAAGTAATACGATGATCTGACGGTATGCGTCAGCCGCATCAAACTCTTGCGTTGCTTACATTGTGCTATGTCCTTATATGCCTTGAGATACAGATATAGCTTTTGCTATTAGCCCACAATGAATAAGCTGTTCTTCTATAAGCAATTCAAGATGAACTCTAAAGCGAAAACGGAACAGAGAACGCCTTCCGAAGCTGCGCTCAATGCGAATAGTGCTAGTTTTGATTTTGATGTGTGGGCACGAGAGGTGAGAAGTCAACTGTTGGCCTCCCTACGCAAAAGAGCCGTTCGAGAGCAGGACGATCGATAGAATGCACTCTCCAAAGAAGAATGCACCCTCTGCAAACTGCATGATTGGGTAAAGCTCAAGGGGCGATCGCCACCTGATCCGTCTCGATATGCCTCACTCCATCTACCTGAGCGGTAATTTTAACGACTTGCTCCAGCACTGATTGATTGGGTGATCTTCCCCGAAGCTGGATCAAGTCGCCTTGCATTCTATTTCAAACTTGTCTTCAGCCTGGGTTTTGTTAGCGGTAAAAGCTTCATGCCAGAGCAACAAAACTCAATTGGGCTAATCTGTCTTGAGAACGAGGAGACTTCAATTTAGACCCTCTAGACTGGAGCGTGACCCAGAGAGGATTGTAGTAAGTTTAGCCTCGTTAACTTCGCCAAAAAATAGGAAGCTGCAATGTTTTTAGAAAATAAGCAAACTGGAGATCTGGTCGAAATTCTTGACCCAGAAGCGCTGTTTAATCCTGTTGAAACTTCGATTTCTGCTCAGGTACAGGCCGGGCAGGAGGAGCAGGAACCTGCCTCCATTAGCAAGAAAAATCTGAAGTTTCCTTCTGGTGAAGAGCTGCCCCGCTGCTGGGTAGATGCAAATTACCGAACTGCCTGATTTTTTGAATTATTAAGGTTGGAACGTGTGACCAAAGATAATAGAAGCCTTGAAGGGCAAGCACTGAGCAAAGCTGCTGAAATCGGTATCAAGAGCCAGTTAGATGAAGTGCAAGAGGTTGAGGTCGATGTTGATGCACAGGCACTCGAAATCGCTCAGGGAAAGGTAGATTCTGTTTCCATTCAAAGTAAAGGAATGGTGATGGAGAAAGACCTAAGAGTTGAAGATATGAATCTTCAAGCGGGCAATGTTTCAATTAATCCGCTCAGCATCGCTCTTGGCAAAGTGGAGCTAACTCGTCCTACTGATGCTTCGGCTCAAGTAGTTTTGCTAGAGCAAGACATCAATCGAGCATTTAACTCTGAATATATCCGAAGCAAAATGCAGGAATTAGATGTAAATCTAGAGGGTAGAACTGTCAAAATTAATATTCAACAAGTTGACTTTCGTTTACTTGACTCAGAAAAAGTCGCTTTAAGCGCCACGATGGTACTTAGAGAAACAGGGGAAAATGAACTCGTTGCGTTTACAGCAAAGCCAGAAATTGGTGAAGGTGGGCAACGAGTTGTATTAACGCAAGTAGAGTACCAGGACGGTAAAGATTTATCGCCAGAGCTGACAGAAGCAGTTTTAGAATGCTCTGCTGAGCTGCTAGATTTACGCAACTTTGAGCTAGAAGGAATGACTCTTAAAATTCAGAAGTTAGATATTTTTGAGGGTAAGTTATTGCTCCAGACGGCGGCCCATGTTGAGCAGTTTTCTTCTTAAATTGTGTTGACTCACTGTTACAAATCCGCAGGCAAATTTGCAAGGTAACGATCCGTTTATTGTTTCCATACCAGGAGAACCAGCATGACTCAAACGCCTAACATTCCCCCAATTATTGAGAGCGATGAAAGAGAATACCGGGATAGCGGTGTACCAAGTACAGTGGCGATCGCCGGACACCCCATTCACCCTGTGATTGTGACTATCCCAATCGCATTCTTAGTCGGTGCGTTTGCAACCGATGCTGTGTACTGGTTAGTTAGCGATACCTTTTGGGCAAGGGCTTCATTTTGGCTAATTGCTGCGGGTCTGGTGACTGGAATCGTCGCCGCTATCACTGGAATGCTGGACTTTGTTAGAATTGGGCGAGTGCGAAAGCATAGTGCAGGTTGGGCACACATGGTGGGCAACGTTGCAGTATTAGTCTTGACTCTGATTAATCTGGCACTGCGTTGGAATAATGTTACGGGGGCAGTTTTGCCGACTGGTCTGATCTTGTCGCTCATTGTCGCCGCCTTGCTAGGCATTACTGGATGGTATGGGGGCGAGTTGGTCTATCGCCATAAGGTTGCTGTAATTGGCTATGGCGATCCTGATGCACCCTAGAGCCACAAAACGATCGCTAAGATCTGCGACTTCTCAAAGAAGTCGCAGATCTTTTCATTTGAGAAGTGAATAGCGCTACGCGCCCACCCTAGAACCCGTTTTAGTGTGAAAGTTCTACGGCTTTCACACTAAAACCGTCTTAATCAAGCAAATAGTGCTGTGGAAGTACAATTTCTAAAAGTTTAATACTATAGCGGTAGTCAGCCATGTTAATTAGGACATTTGGGTGGAGCTTTGAGAAACTTTTATGGAATTACTTACAGGAGTATTGAGTGCTGCGATCGCAGCAATTGTATCTCTCATCATTGCGCTTATCTCCTACCTAACCAATAAAAACACCTTGAAGTCAGAGCGGGAAAAATTTGAGCGAGAACTGCAAAGGAGCATGACTTCTAAACTGTACGACTTGAGACTCGAAAAGTATCCAGAAGCGATCGCCATCACAGATGGGCTGCGAAGATCACGAATGTCTGATCCAGGGGGGGATTTATCTGAAACATATTTCAAGGCTATTCTCGCAAAACTCGATGAGTGGCACGGTGTCCAAGCTTTTCTATTGCTGTCGCCCAATGCAGTAGGAAAGCTTTACAGCTTATGCAAAGTTCTTAGAGAAAAACCTGAAATTGAAGGTAAGGAATGGGAATTAAATAAGATCGAGATTGGGTAGGGGCGGGTTTTGCCGTCAAATTCATGGCACAGTGCCGATTGATCTGCTAAACCCGCCCGTACAATTTGCGGATTTATTAAATTCACAATCCTAAGTATTCCAAAGAGCAGATAGAGAAGATTTGGAAAGCCAAAGGTGCATTTCGGAATGCTTTGCGTGCTGATATCCAGTTTTTGTATGAGGAAGAAGCCAAAGTTTTTCGAGATGATTAGTTTTCGAGGATGATTGCAAAAGGTGAAAAGCATTCCTAATTAAGTGCAGTGCCAATTAAAGCAGGATGGCTCTTAAATTCAGCCCAGGTTGCCATCACTTCTAGACAGCGAGTCTCACCTAATTTTGTCACCACTTCTAGCTCATGGTGAAAAAACACAGGTTTACCCAGTTGGGTTTCTAGCCTGTTAGCATGGGCAAGCAGGTCAGGATCAACCAGATCCCAGAGATTCATAGTGCAGAGTTCTGCCTGCGTGTAGCCTGTGATCCGTTCTGTAGCCGGGTTAACGTAGCAAAGCTGCTCGTTTTGATAGATAAAAATAGCGGAAGTTGCTGTCTCAGCCATTGCTTGAAAGATTGCGTCACTTTCGCGCAGCATTGCCTCTACTCGTCTGCGCCTAGTCGCATCTCGTGCTGCAATGTCTAGCACCAGCACTCTTTCCAAAGCCAGATGCTCGTCCTGACTGGGAATTCTGCTCAGATATCTCAATGCCCCTTCATGGGCACTGCATATCAGTTTGGCTAGAGCCTGCCTGGCAGTTTCGGCTGACCGAAGACGCAGCAATAGCTGCTGTAATTGGCACTCAGCCTCAAATACGCTTAGCTCAATCACGGGTTCTCCTAACGCTGAAATTGTAGGTAGTGCAGCTTGCTGAAACCAACGGAAGGGTTCAGGAGGTTGACCGAATAAACCGTCATGATGTTCCTAGGGTAAAACCCCGTAGAAGGCGGGGCAATGTAACATTTATTTCTTTCCATTCAAAGACCGTTTACGGTAAATTGTAGATTCCGTGAAGTCTTGATACATAAAGTGGCTTAGCTCGCTTCAGGCTGATACGTTTAGATAGAGCTAGACCCGTCATCTGGCATCGTAAAAATCTGTCAGCTAACAAGTTAAACGGTTTGCGATACTAAACAGTAAATTTAAGCAAAAATGGCTAGTAAGTTAGTAGCATTTAGACTGCCAGATGATGTGGTACAGGCGATCGAATCTGAGTCCAGATCCACCGGGAAGGACAAAACGGCAGTTGTGGTTCAGGCCCTTCGCCACTTTTTTGAACTGCCCTCTGCCCTGGAATCCACACGAGTAGACGGACTTCAACGACAGATGAATGAGCTTCAGCAGAAAGTTGAGAAGCTGTCCGAGCAGCTTAACCAAACGACTCTATCCCAGCTTAAGTAGACACTGATATCTCAGTCTGATATATAAAGCTGATGTATTAACAGCCGCCTACAAAGAAGAGGCAGAATAAACCACAGGCAAGGGCGAACGGTCGTTCGCCCTTACAGAAGTTTGGGTTTTACGCAGGCGAAACCTTTTCAGTTCTCTTGCACAATAGTCAGCGTGTAGGGGTGACTGGCTTGATCGCGATCGCCCACAAACACAGAGTAAGTTCCCTGTTCCCACACACCAGGAACCTCAATCGTGCCATCCGAATAGCTATCTGCCATTACACACTGATTGCGTCCCCCCGGCCCTTGAATTAACAGCGTAGGTTGGCCTTCACTCTGGACGGTAAAGCGCAGTGAGGCATTGCCTCCGGTGACTCTAACAACCTCATTCGGTGAACTCGCGATAAAACCACATTGGCTAGACTGCGACCCTCCCGAAGAACCTCGGCTAACCGACTGACCCGATGGTATAGGAGTTTGCACATCTGCGTAGGCGACCGTTGCAGCGGTAAGGGTCGCCAATAGAGCAACAGGAGCGATCAAAGCTTTCATCAGTAATTTCATCTCTTTAACCCTCCAATGGGGCTTCAATATCTGTATCCTAGCGCTGTAACTTTCGCAACCATTTACTTTCTGTGACAGTTCCCTAACTGAACAACTCATTGGGGGAGTGTGTTCAGATTTTTGTGTAAATACGGGACTTCTGCCCGCGTTTACACAAAAATCAAATCCAGTTTCGTTTGGGTCACAGTTGAATCCACTGGAGGGTAGCAAAAATAGCGATCGCAAGTCCGGCGGCAGCAGGAATGGTGATTAGCCAAGCCAGAGCAATCTGGCGTAGCGTGCCAAATTGAATGGTGGAGTTGGGCCGCCCCCATTGCACCAAGCCAATCCCCACAACTGCGCCAACCAGCGCATGAGACGTTGAGACGGGTAACCCTAGACGAGAGGCCAACAGAACGGTTGTCGCAGTGGCTAGTTCAGCGCAAAAACCCGCGCTGGGTTGAAGTGGAATGATGCCTTCACCGATTGTTTTGATTACGTTTTTGCCAAAAACTGCCAGTCCTGAAACGATACCAACGCCACCCAAAACCAAAATCCAAGTTGGGACGCTGAAATCAGCGAGAGGAATGCGGTTTGTGCGATGGATATAGACAATTGCCGCGAGGGGTGCAACAGCATTGCCAACATCGTTCGAGCCATGAGCAAAGGCAACGAAACAAGCACTGAGAAACTGGAAACGGGCGAGTTGTTTTTCGATCGGGTTAAAGAATGTTGCTGGCTCTGAGGACTCAGACTGTGGAAAGCCAGCTTTTACAGCCTGAATCTCTTGCTCAGGCGAGAGCGGTTTGTGGGAGAAGGTTTTGAGTTGGTTCCAGGTGATCAGGGTGAGGCTGGTCGTGGCGATCGCTCCCACCAGCAGCGGCAGATCGTGGGGCGGCAGCGGCAGGGATTGAAGCTGGGGAAGCTGAAACAGGGAAGGCAGAGCGATCGCACTAAAAACGCTGACCAGAGCGACACTGAGCCAGGGAATCCATTCATAAAGCTGTTGAACTGGGTTTGCTTGGGTCAAAATCCAGCGGTAGACAAGAATATAAAACAGGGCGCTGATCGAGCCGCTGATGGCAGGGGTCAATATCCACGTCACAGAAATGATGCCAATTGAGTGCCAGTCTACGGCTTGGGTGCCTGCTGCAATCCAGCCAAATCCGGCGATCGCCCCCACCACAGCATGGGACGAGGCAACGGGTAGCCCAAACGCAGTTGCAATTTGCAGCCAGATACCACAAGCAACCAGGGCTGCGGTCATTCCCAGCAGCAGTACGTGGGGATCAGCGGCAAACGTAGCGGGATCGACGACTCCTGTAGCGATTGTCTTTGAGACATTTCTGCCAAATAGAACTGCACCTGTAAATTCAAGGATTCCGGCGATCGCCAGCGCCTGTCTCAGCGACACCGCCTTTGAGCCGACAGACGTTCCCATTGAGTTTGCAACATCATTGGCACCAAGATTCCAGGCGACGTAAAAAGCGAGAGCGGCAGTCAGTCCAAGAAATAGCATATTGGGTAATTTAGGCGGACATAATACCTCTCAAACTTTCGCCTGCTCCGCCTTCTGTATAACTTCGCTTTATCGAAAATTTATACTTGGAACCGAGTAAAATAGCGGACTTTTGAGGTTCGCTCCTATTTTTGTAGCTCCTTACCCCTTCTGAGACTCAGCCTGAAGTAGGATGTTCTGCGGTTTTTCTGCTTGTTAAAGTGCGATTGCTAAATTAACGTTGCTTAAGCTAGTTTGCTTAGCAAGATAGCTGCCTTGACGTTATCTTCACATATGGATATAACCAATGTTATACAGATATAACGCCGTAGCCCTGCTTAACTGCTAAGCCCAACTTTGATGCAGTTAGCAGCTCTAGCCCCGCTGAAGGGTTGTATGCCCCGTCATTTGAGCAGATTTAACGCTGAGGGGGCCGGAGGTTGAGGTTGGTTTAGAGACGGAGACGGCGATCGGGTTCAAAGCATCTACCGTCATTGTTCTACGAAGCCCCTAGCTGCTTGGCAAAAGATGCTTTCGAGCCTGCACAGTTCACCTGAAAATTCGTCACAATCCATTTCTGATGCTTATTTTGTAGCGAGTGAACGTTTCCGCTTATGGCTATTTCACACGCCCATTCCACCGCTGTAAAGCTGTCAACTGCGACTGATGTTGAAGCATTGCCGAGCCTGGATGTGCATTTGCTGGGTCGCCGCATTACCTGTATGACAGCTGCGGCAATTGTTGGAGCGATCCATGTTGCCTGTGTTGAGCAGCGAAAAATTACTGTAGCGCACTCGAACGTACACGGCTTTAACCTGTCGATGCAGCTACCCTGGTTCTATAACTTCTTGCAGAGCGCAGAAATTGTGCATTGCGATGGCACCGGAATCCTGAAGGCAATTCGGTTTATGGGAACGAAGCTGCCGCTTCAGTATCGCGTTTCCTACACGCAGCTACTGCCAAAGCTTTTGCAGCATTGCGACCAGCACGGGCTATCCCTTTTCCTGTTAGGTTCCAGGCATGAGCTGCTTCAGAAAGCGCTGGAAAACGTGCAAACTCAATATCCCAACATTAGGTTGAGTGGTCACGACGGTTATTTTGACATGAATGATCCGGCAGAAAATGAGCCGATCGTGGAGAAAATCAATCAGGCTAAGCCAAACATTTTGCTAGTTGGAATGGGAATGCCGAGGCAGGAAAGCTGGATTCGGCAAAACCGTCCTCTCCTTTCCGTGAATGCAATTATGGCGGGCGGAGCGGCGATCGATCGCCTCGCAGGGGTCGTGTCAACCTGTCCTAATTTTCTTTCAGATGCAGGCTTGGAATGGCTCTATCGGCTGTGGCACGAGCCAAAGCGGTTGGCGACGCGGTATCTGTTGGGCAACCCTGCTTTTTTGATGCAAATTGCACTGGCAAAAGTGCAGGTGCGACCGACCGAGGTTTTGGAGATTCAGCCGCAGCAACGATTCTCTTATTTGAGATGAAAATTCTCCAGGCAATTTATCAATATCAAACGGGCGGTGGTTCGCTTCAGGTTGTAGCAGACCTGGCAACTGCCGCTCGTCGGGCAGGACATGAGGTGTCGGTGTTGGCTAAGGATGTGAAGGTGTCGGAGGCGATCGCCGCTGAGCGTTTTTTCACAGGCAACAAGCTCCTGGACGGCTGGCGGCTCTGGCGACGGCTACGGCGTGAGCATTATGACATTGTGCACATCCACGATCGCTACTGTTCTTTGCTGCTGCGGCTGATGCCCCGGGTTCCTGCTTCTGTGCAGACTAACCACATTGCCTATCGCACTCGTCGCCGCTTCACTCGCTTTGCCGATTGCGTCGTAGGCTGTTCTCAGGCTATGGATCGGCACCATGCAGAATTTTTCAACCTGCCGCCAGAGCGACGGGCGCTGATTCCCAATGGGGTATGTTTTCGATCGCCCAATGCAGAACGGGCTAAAGTCTTGCATCAGGACTTGCCTGAATCGCTGCGATCGCGCCAAATTTGTCTAACGGTAGCGCGGCTGTCAGAGCAGAAGGGGCATTCCTATTTGCTGGAGGCGATCGCCCAACTTCCTTCTTTTCTACGCGAATCCTGGTGCTTTGTCTGGGCAGGCGACGGTGAACTGAGAGAAACCTTACAGTTTCAGGCAAACCAGCAAGGCGTTGACCAGGACATTGTATTTTTGGGGCAAACCTCAAAGGTTCCAGAATGGCTCTCTGTTGCCGATGCCTTTGTGCTGCCATCGCTTTATGAAGGCTTACCTTTGGCGCTGATGGAAGCAATGGCGGCGGGGCTACCTTGTCTTGCAACCGACATCGATGGCAATCGGGAGTTATTGCATCAGGGTGAGAATGGCTGGTTGTGTAAAGTGCGTGACGCAAAAGCACTGGCTGAGGCGCTAGAGCAATTCCTACCTGCTGAGGAGGAGCGATCGCACCTGGGCAGACAAGCTCAAGCCGACTACTGGCAACACTGGACGTTCGATCGCACCTGGCAACAGTACGAAACGCTTTATCAGCGTTTGGCGATCGGGGATCGGCGAATGGGGATTGGGAATACCTCCCAACCCCTAATCCCTAATCCCTGATCCCTCTCTTCCTTTATGAAACTTTATTGAGATTTCATCGTCTCTTTAGCGGAAGTATCTGGATTACTGCAATGCCCAATTCACCCAAAGCTACAGCATCCAGCAGCCCGCCCAAATTTAGCGTCGTGATTCCGGCGTACAATGCCAGTTCGTTCTTAGCGGATTGTCTCGACTCGGTGTTAGCGCAGACCGATCCGGACTTTGAGGCGATCGTGGTTAATGACGGCTCTACGGACAACACGGCTGAAATTGCGGCAAAGTTTGCCCAGCGCGATCGCCGCATTGTCTTGATTAATCGATCTAATGGCGGTTTGGCAGCCGCCCGCAACAGCGGCATTGCAGCAGCAAAGGGTGAACTGGTGGCGTTTTTGGATGCAGACGATCGCTGGTGTCCAGAGAAACTGGCGGCTCATCGGCAGGCAATGGACAGTGACCCGAATGCGTCGGTCAGCTATGACTGGGCAGCGTTTATTGATGTGAAGGGCGATCGCACCGGACTTCACATGAGCCAAGCCCGCATCCACCTGACTCACGAAGCGCTATTACTAAAGAATTATCTAGGCAATGGCAGTACAGCCGTCGTGCGGCGGTATGTGCTAGAGCAGGCAAACGGATTTGACCCCAGCCTGCGCCGCATGGTGGATCAAGAACTTTGGGTACGCCTGACTTTCTACGGTCATCGATTTCACCTGGTTCCGCGCACACTGACCGAATATCGGACGCATCCGGGCAGTTTTACCGCAGACACCGAACGAATGCTGCGAGGGCTAGAGGCATTTTTGCAGCAGGTTGCAGTTTATGCGCCCAACAGTGTCAAGCGGCTAAGACCCCTGGCGATCGCCTTTACCCATCGCTGGATGGCAAGGGCCGCTTTCGTCGCCGGAAATTATGCAGCCGCAAGGCAACACGCCCGAAAATCCTTAAAAGCTTCACCTGCGGTGCTATGGTCTGACCCCCGCGCCCCGATTACCTTTGCGGCGATCGCTATCGAGTCCATCACACCCAAACCCCTATTCAACCAATTCCTACAGCTAGGGCATTACCTGACCTCACGCTGGTTTCAAGCAAAATCCAGCCGTCAAGCGAGGGTTTAGTGATAGTCATTTATCATCTGTCCTTTGTTCTCCACCAATGACCAGCAGCCAATGACCAATGACTAATAACAGTAATAAATACCCACAGCAGGATGTAAAAACTCAAACTCCATGATTTGATACTGCTCAGTCCTTCTACTCCGAGAGGTGGAATAGGTTGCCGTGATGACAAACTGGTCTTATTCTCAGCGTCCATCTATCCCAGTTCGGGTGCTGCAAGCGATTAATAAGGAGCGTGTGCCGTTTCTGATCACGCTGACACTGCTCTTAGGAGTGGGAACGGTGCTGACGCAACTACCAGAGCGCATTTATGAGTCAAAGTCTACGCTGCTGATTCAGGCTCCGGCGACAAGTGCTCGGTTGATTAGTCCGGGGGAGCAACCTGCGGTCGTAGGTGAATTGGATGCGGTGGGCGATCGCGTCAGTCCAGTGAATAACCAGGTGGCGCTGCTCAAGTCGCGTCCAATTTATGACCTGGCTTTAGAGCGGCTGAATTTGACAACCTCCGAAGCGCCTCATGGCAATCTCCAGGTCTCAGGGGTGGACGGTACTGACCTGGTAGAGGTGTCTTACCAGTCCAACTCGTCAGAACTGGCGGCCGAGGTGGTGCAGGCGGTGGTTGAGGTGTACATGGAGCAAAACCTCAGCGCCAACCGAGCGCAAGGTTCTCAGGCACGTCAGTTCATTGAAGAGCAGCTAGACGGTTTGCGAAATGAGCTAGCCCAGACCCGCGAGCGCCTGGAAAGTTTTCAAACCAGCAGCGGCTTCCTCGGCACAGCAGTTGAAACCGATTCGATTACAGAATCGCTAAACAATTTTGCCAGTCAGGTAGCCGCCGCACGGGCAGACCTGTCTGCAACGGAGCAAAGGATCGCTCAACTGCGAACCCAGCTCTCGGACGATCCGCTGGCGACGCTGAATGCAGCGGGAGTAAGCCAAGACCCGGCTTACCAGGAATTGCAGTCGCAGTTAGTGGAAGCGCAGGGGCAACTGGCTGACTACGAGAATCGGTTTACCGATAATGATCCCTATGTAATTAGTGCTAGAGAAAGGCGCGATCGCATTCAAGCGTTAATGAACCAGCGCTCGGAGCAGCTATTGGGCGGATCGACGCAGCAGCCCGTCGATCCGATTCGCCAACGGCTGGTCGAGCAGTGGTTTACGCTTCAGGCGGAGCGATCGGCCCAGGCAGCGCGACTGGCGCAACTGACGCAGCAATACAATCAGCTTCAGGCGCGTTCTCGCCAGTTACCGGAACTGATCAAGCAGCAGTCCCAGCTTCAGCTTGACGCGGAACTGGCGGAGCAAGAATATCGCACCTTTGAGCAGCAATACACCGCCACCCGCATTGCCGAACAGCAGGAAGTCAGCAATGTGCGCGTGGTAGAACCTGCCACTGTGAACGATAACCCCGTTGCCCCTAACGATAAGTTGCTGCTAGCGCTGGTGGTTGTGGTGAGTACGGCGATCGCCCTCGCGCTGGTCTGGCTGCTGCGATCGCGCAGCAATTCCCTGGAAGAAACGAAAGATCTCAAGCAAATTTTGCCGCTGCCCATTTTGGCAACCGTTCCGCAGCAAGGAAATGGTCGGTTAACCCTGGAGGAATCGCTCGATCGCCAGCCGCTTTCCCACAGCTACCAACTGCTGCAAGCCCATATGCGAATGCTGCCGCAGCAGGTCAAGGCGATCGCCATCTGTAGCTGGGTCCCGCAGGAAGGGCGATCGTCGGTAGCCTATAACCTGGCGTTAACAGAAGCAAAGTCGGGTCAGCGAGTTCTGCTGATTGATGCCCATCGCCGTCCCAGTCCTACATCTGCTCTGGCATTTCAGCGCTCTGAGGCTGGAGACACCAATGGTTCGCCCTCCTGGCAAAGCACGGTACAGAAAGTGATCTCCAGTTTTGACGTGCTGCCCCAAGTCGCTGCTAGCCTGACAACGAACTATCGAGACTGGCTGGTGCTGCTAGAGCAGGCGAGAGAGCGCTATGACCGGGTGATTTTAGACTGTCCGCCTGCCTGCCAGGGCGCGGATGCTGCCTTGCTGGCTTCTCTCTCAGACGGTGTGCTGTGGGTAGTTTACCCCGACCTGATCGGTCGTCAGGGCGTAACCGCCGCCGCAGAAACCCTGCAAACCTGGAGTACTCGCCTGTTGGGTCAGGTGGTGATTGGGGTGGACGATTCCTTACCTGCCGCTGTACCTGAGAGACGCTATTTAGTTAGCAGCGAAGTTTAAGGGGGCGCGATGAGGCTTAGCCGAGAAGATTTACCATCTGAAGCGCTACTGACTTCTACCAGCCCGTCGGTTTGGATGCCGCCATCGAGGGAGTTAGAGCGATCGCCCACTGACCTCTTCGCCGAAAAGCTAGTCTTTTGGACAGTTGCCCTGGTGCCGCTGTGGTGGATTCTAGGAATTCAGGTATTTGTTTACCCCGTGGTAGGCTGGTATCTGCTCTACCGCAGCCTTCAGCGTCCCAGCCGCGCAACCCTGCCCTTTGGCTGGCAGATGTGGTGCCTGTATGCGGGCGTTTGGCTGGTGGCGATCGTGATTAACCTGTGGACAGGCGGTGCAGAACTAGGGCGCAGCGTCACCGCAACCGGGTCTATCACAGGCGTATGGCTGCTGACGGTGGCAGTCTGGTATGCCATGCGGCGGCTAAATGTGCGCTATCGCGTTATCGTTCGGGCGATTTGCATTGTCGGAATTTGTCAGCTTGCAGTAGCCTTGTTTGGCGAAATCTACAAGCAGCTTACGGGCGGCATTCCTGAAACCCAAAGTTTGCTGATGACGCTCGTGCCGTCCATGCCTGCCGACGTTTTTTTTGAAGCACGGCTCTACAATTACGAGCAGCTAGAATGGGATGCTGACCCCGTGACGCGGCTGCGATCGTTCTATTACTGGGCACCCCTGGCAGGTACGATGAGCGTCTTTGTCTGCATGGGGTCGTGGATGGAGCGCGATCGCCTGCTCCGCTGGCTCAGCATTGCCGGTGGACTCATCACCATCCTGTTAGCCGCCGGACGCGCCGCCCAGGTTGGCATTGTCCTTGCCGCATTCATCACCATCTGGCTAAGCAGTCGCGAAGGCAGACGAGCTTTGCTCTGGTGCGCTCCTGTCCTGGGAGTTGCCTCACCCATCATCATCAGCAAGCTGTACGACTACTTCTTTAACTACCGCAGCGACTCTACCGCTGGACGGTTAGCGCTGTACCAGGAAACCTTTGAAGCATTCACCCACTCCCCCTGGTTTGGCTTTGGCGCACAGGGGCGATCGCAAGTGCTGGATGTGCCACTAGGCTCACACTCCCAGCTTTATTCCACGCTCTATCAAACCGGACTGATTGGCTGCTTTGTGCTGGCGATCGCCTGGATTGCCGTCAGCTTTTCGATCTATCGCCTGGTGCGCCAGCAGCCCAGCCTTTCCGCCCTCCTCGGAGCCTGGGCCGGACTCTCCCTCGCCATGCTCACCGGAGAGCTAGCCGCCGCTAGCGTCACAGTCTTTGTCCTCGCGGCATGGCTGGGCTGCGCCTGGAACTGGGCAGAACAGCAGGCGCAGCAGGTGCCCTGGTCAGCCGCCACCCTTGCTGAACCCCCGACTCCCTGGGAAAGCTTTGGGCGCTGGTGGCAAGAAAGGGGAGCATAGCGATCAGATCTGCGACTTCTTCGAGAAGTCGCAGATCTGATCCATCACAATACTTCACTCGGAGAACTCTAAATGGTCAAACGCAGAGTCGCCCTGGGACTTTTAGGTGGAGCGATCGCCGGACTCTCGGCTCAATGCCGCAGCAGCCAACCGCTCATTCAAAACTCCCTGGCGCAAACGGTTCGATCGCTTTCGCCAACGCCAGAGTTCCTCGGTCTAAATGTCGGCACGGAACTCAACTGGACAAACTGGCGCGACAAACTGCTGCCGCTCTACCAGTCTGCTGGAATTCTCTGGCTGCGGGTGTGGTATAACTGGGCAACGCTAGAACCCAGTCGGGGTCGCTACGACAGTGAGCTAACGCTGGAGTCTTTGCAGCTAGCAAAAAACATGGGCTTCAAAATCCTGTTTGTGGTGTGGGGAACCCCAAGCTTCGCCGGAAATGGCGAACTGAGTGCCGTCCCCAATACCACCGACTGGGTACGCTACTGCAACTGGCTAAGAAGCAACCTGGCAGGTCTGGTCGATGCTTGGGAGATTGGCAATGAGCCAAACCTGGAAAAATATCATCAGGGAACGCCTGCTAGCTATGTGCAACTGTTGTCTAGCGCTAATCAGGTATTGCGACAGACTGCCCCGGTGATTGCAGCGGGGCCAAGCGGTGCTTCGACTGAGGAATACTGGCAGGCTTTGTTAGATAGCGGGCTAGAGCAGCATTGCGATCGCGTCAACATTCACCCCTACCGCGTTCGCTCCGATGAAGTGATCGAAGTCGTCGATCGCTTCCTGCGCCGCGTTAACAAACCCGTCTGGATTACTGAGTTAGGACGCTCTACCGACGACGGAGGCGAAGAACTGAAGGCAGAATTTCTCACTAGCGTCATGCCTCGGCTGTCTCAAAGAGTAGAGAAAGTGTTCTGGTATCGCAGCATTCAGGGTGAGGGAATGCACCCGATGCGCTATGGCTTGATTGAAGCCGATGAAGACTCCGGTAGAGTCAAACCCTTGCCTGCCTATTCTGCCTACAACCGCTACGCCCAAGCGCTGACCGACAGAACTACATAAGCAAATCTATGGGACTTGTGACCAAGCTCTGCCTGGTCATGCAAGGACTGGAGGCTCTGCCTCCACAATCAAACCGGAGGCAGAGCCTCCCAGTCAGAACCATCGCTGGGCGATCGCAGATCTGCGACTTCTCAGAGAAGTCGCAGATCTCTGGTACTAAGCCATCTCCGACCGCCTCCCAATCATTCCCGACCATTGCCAAATCGTATATGACTGCCTCCGAATCGTATATGACTGCCTCCGAATCGTATATGACCGCTGCTGAATCACTCCTGACCGCCGCTGAATCGCATATAACTGCCTCCGAATCGTATATGACCGCTGCTGAATCACTGGCACTGAGTGTATACAGATCTGCGACTTCTCAAAGAAGTCGCAGATCTCCGGCCCTAAGCCACTGCCGACCGCTTCCGAGTCACTGCCGACCGCTTCCGAATCGTTTTTAACCCAATCTAGACAGCCCAAAATCTATTCGATTTTGCTAACCCGCACCTTGTCCACAGGTTGAGATAAAGTAGATTCTCACAATGACAACGCCACCTGACTCACTCACCGATCCGATGCCGTCCAAAGCGGAAAAGTCTACCCAAATGCCGATGGTTTCGGTAATCGTTCCGGTCTACAATGGGGAAGTTTTGCTGCCGCTTCTACTCCAGTCGCTTTCCCGGTTGAACCATCCGTCAGACCGTTTAGAGATTTTGATCGTGAACAATAACTCTAGCGATCGCACCGTCGAGATCTTGGCTGGCTCCCCCTTTACCATTCTCTTTGAACCCACTCCCGGTGCCGGAACTGCCCGCAATACAGGAATTCGGCAGGCAAAGGGAGAATTTCTCGCCTTCACCGATGCTGACTGCGTTGTAGATTCCAACTGGCTGAAAGATTTGCTAGCTGGTTTCACCGATCCCACAATCGGCGCGGTCGCAGGCACCCTCAAACCCCACGCGCTGACCCATCCGGTAGAGCGATATGAAGCGCTCAAGCTCAACTGTCCTGGACATCGGGCGACACACGTATTTCTCCCAACTGCCGTGACAGCCAATGTGATGTATCGGGCAGACGTGTTTGCCCAAGTCGGGACATTCTTGGAATGCACAGGCGGCGAAGAGACTGATTTGAATTGGCGAATGCAGACCCAAACGCCCTATCGCATCAACTTCTTAACCGAGGGAGGATTAGTCTGGCATCGCTATCGGGCTGACCTGAAGGCATTTTGCCGCACCCAGCGCTACAAGTCTCGCACCCTCATTGACCTGCACCGCCGCTGGAATCTGCGAGTGCCAACCGGACGCAAGGAACTATTTAAGGCAGCGATCGCCCTTCCAAACTTCATCCCCACTGTGGTTAAACACAGTCTGGGTCAGCGCGATCGCTTCCTACAAAAACCGGGGCGCGTCCTTTGGGAGGGCATTTGGGAAGCAAGGCTAGATATTTTAGTACCCTGGGAGCGCTATCGGGGAATTCGAGAAGGACTGCGGCTTCAGGCACCTCCGCGCCAGGTTGCTTCCCAGCCCAACCCCATGCAGCAACCGTCAGGAGGGTAAACCGATGGCACTGCCGATCACGCCTGTTAAACCAGTCGCGCTCAACCGGATAAATCCGAAAATTCTGCACGTTGTCGGCGATAAAAAGATGGGCGGCGTGAAATCTACGCTGGGCGGTTTGGTCAATTCTGAATTGGCGAATAGTTTTGACTTCTCCGTTGCCTCGATCGCCTCTGACCCGACGTTAAGAGAGAATTGGCGATCGCAGCCGGACTTAATTGTTTGCCATCACCCGCTGCGGTTTAAGGTGCTGCCCCACTTAATTCTGATGAAATGGCTCAACCCTCACGCCAAAGTACTGGTGCATGAGCATGGCTATTCTCAGGGCTATGAAACCTACAACGTGAAGGCGATCGCCCGCTTTCACACGATGCTCAAAATCTTTTATGGACTGGCTGACAAAGTAGCAGCGATCTCCCAAGCGCAGGGAAACTGGATGCTCAAGAATTGCCTGGTCGCTCCCGAAAAACTCAAGGTGATTACCCAATGCCCCCCGCTTCAGCGCTTCTTTGAAGTTTCGCCCAAGCCAATTGGCGAGCCGCTAGTTCTAGCCGCCTATGGTCGCTTCTGTAAGCACAAAGGATTTGACGTTCTGATCAACGCATTCAAACAAATTCCCTATCTTCCCGTCCAGCTTAAGCTTGCTGGGGAAGGACTGCTTGAAGCCGAACTCAAGCAACTGGCTGAAGGACTTCCTAATGTGGAATTCGTGGGACGGGTAGACAATGTTCCTCACTTCTTGGAAGCCTGCGATGCCGTAGTCATCCCTTCTCGCTGGGAAGCGTGGGGTAACGTCTGCCTGGAGGCAAAAGCCGCAGCCAGACTCGTAATCGCCTCCGACGTAGACGGCTTAACCGAACAGGTGCAGGACTGTGGGCTGCTGGTGCCGCCGGATGACCCTGTAGCGTTGGCAGAGGCGATCGCCCACCTCGTCTCCCTCCCTGCCGAGCAGCTTGAAACCTGGGGGCGCAACGGTCGTCAAGCCGTCCAGGGCAGCAACGAACGCTACCTGGCAGAATGGAAAGCTCTCTTTCAGGAGGTGTTAGCAGGCTGATGCGAAAAGATGCGGCTAAAACTCCTGAACTGAATCCAAATCGGTACTTTGAAACCGAACACCTACAAGCTAACATCAAGGGGCGATCGGTGCGGGGCGGGGCAATCACAATGGTGTCGCAAGCCTGCAAGTTTGTCCTGCAAACTGGCTCAACGGTGGTGTTGGCACGTCTCCTAACGCCCGAAGACTACGGATTGTTTGGCATGGTTGCCGCCGTGACGGGCTTCATCAGCCTGTTCAAAGACCTGGGCTTGTCTAAGGCGACCGTGCAGCGAGAAACCATCAACCAGGCGCAGGTGAGTACGCTGTTTTGGGTGAATGTGGGGGTGAGTTTGCTGCTGGCATTCATTACGGCGGCCATTGCTCCGGCGATCGCCTGGTTCTATGGTGAACCGCGACTGACGACAATCACGCTGGTACTGGCGATCGGCTACTTCTTTGGCGGACTGGCCGTGCAGCATCAGGCCTTGCTTAACCGTCAGATGCGCTTCACTACCCTGGCCATCATCGACATTGCAGACCTGGCGATCGGCGTTCTCGTCGGCGTGGTTGCTGCGCTAATGGGCTACGGATTGTGGGCGCTAGTGTTCATGCAGCTTGCAATGGGAATCACCAACGCTGTCATGAGTTGGACAGTCTGTGACTGGCGACCCAGCTTACCTTCCCGGAAAGCGGGCGTTCGCTCCATGCTAGCCTTTGGCGCAAACCTGACGGGCTTTAACGTGATTAACTACTTTGCCCGTAACGCAGATAACGTGCTGATCGGACGATTCTGGGGAGCGCAGCAGCTTGGACTCTACACCAAAGCCTACCAACTCTTGCTGATGCCGCTCTACCAAATCAACGCTCCACTCACCCGCGTTGCCGTTCCTGCCCTCAGCCGTCTGGCTAACACTCCCGAACGCTACCGACAGGCTTACCTAAGAACTTTGGGAGCTGTTTGCATCCTTACCATGCCGCTGATTGTATTTATGATTGGCACCTCTGATTGGCTGATGACCGTCGTCCTGGGGCCGCAGTGGGTAGAGGCGGGCAGGCTGTTTGCGCTGTTGGGCATCGTCGCCTGGACGCAGCCCGTCTCTAACACCACCGGATGGCTATTTGTCACACAAGATCGCACCCGCAAGCAGTTGCAGTGGGGTTTAGTGGGCAGTACGCTTTCGATCGTGGCGATCGCCGCCGGACTCCCCTGGGGCGCAACAGGTGTAGCTGCCTCCTACTCCATCAGTGGCTTACTCATTCGCACCCCGCTACTGTTTTGGTATGTCGGTCAGGGAGGCTTTGTTCGCACAGGCGACCTTTACCGCACCCTTACCCCCTTTGCCTTTGCTGCCCTGGGAGCGCTCCTGGGAATTGGTGCTCTGCGCTACTGGGGTGAAGTGTCCAGTCCGTTATTTGGGTTAGTGATTGCCGCCGGGATCACCGTTGTCACCACTGGAGGAATTTTACTAGCGATGCCTGCTGGACGTGCCGCCATTCGAGACTTTCGAGATTTATTGATGCCATTGCTATTTAAGAAGGATAAGAGGGCATTTGAAAAGTCTAATCTGTAACCCAAAAGTCTGTAGGGGCGTGGCATTCGGGCAAGAATTTTCGGTTCCCAAGCTCCAGCTTCAAAGTCCCTTACCTGGTTCCCAAGCTCCAGCTTGGGAACTGTTGTAGGAAGCTCCAGCTTCCCTGCAAATTAGAGGAAGCTGGAGCTTCCAAATTGGCATTACCAAGCTGGAGCTTGGTAACGAGTTAGCTTGGTAACGAGTTGACGAGTTAACGAACTGGCATTATGAGAGGTTTTAGATGAAAATTCTCATCACCAACGTTGTCATGTTGAATACCGGAGATGCCGCCATTTTGATGGGGTTGATGGACATTCTCAAGAAGGCGTTCGGCTCTGATGTGGAATTTGTCATCTATGACAGCAAGCCAGAAGTTGCCCGCAAATATTATCCAGAGTTGACCTTTAGAAGATGGGTTTATCTCGATCGACGTAAGTTTCGCCAACTGGGAGGATGGAGCGATCGCCTCCAGCAAATCAACCAAAACTACGTCCTCTTTGCCGCCTGGTGCTGGACACACGGCTTAAAACAAATCACTAGAGCTTTGCTCTCCCCCAATGAACTTAAAGCCTTAATCGAATACGCTTCTGCCGACTTGATTGTGAGTACAGGTGGAACGTATTTGGTGGAAAACTATTCTTTGGAAAAACGTATCTTTGACTTTCAATTTTCCTTGATGCTGAAAAAGCCCTTGATGCTGTTTACGCAGTCTTTAGGGCCATTTACCAATCCGGTTTATAAGACAAAATTACAAAAGATATTTAACGATGCGGCTCTGATTTTATTGCGCGATCGCGCCTCCCTCAAGCATCTAGAGGAAATCAACGTAAATACCCAAAACAGTCACGTTAGCTCTGACGCAGCCTTTGCCTTAGCTCAACCAGAAGCGATTCAGCACCCTCAGCCTGTACCTAAGAATTCTCACCTTAAAGTCGCAATTTCATCTCGCGAGTGGTCGCACTTCAAACACATCGACTCTAAGTTTGGGATGCACAAGTATCTGGAATCGCTCAGCGCTGTAACGCAATATTTAGTTGAAAAACATGGAGCCGAAGTAACCTTCCTCTCAACCTGTCAGGGAATTCCTGAATACTGGACAGATGATTCCAAAGTGGGGGAAGACATTGCCGCAATGGTGCCTGATTCGGTTCGACAGAACGTCCAGGTAGACCATCAGTTTCGTCTACCGGAGGCACTTCTAGAACAGCTAAAAACTTATGATTTTGTCATTGCCACCCGAATGCACATGGCAATTTTAGCCTTAGCAGCAGGCACTCCCGTCCTACCGATCGCCTACGAATTCAAAACCCGTGAACTGTTCGATCGATTGCAGCTAGGCAAATGGGTTCACGACATCGAACTGATTGAGCCAAAAGAATTCACGCAGTCCGTAGAAGCCTTCATTCAGGCAATTCCTCAGATTCGGCAAACTCTTGCGGTGGGCGTGGTTAAGGAGCAGCAGCAGGCGTTAGAGGCGGGGGCGATCGCCAAACAAGCATTGGAGCAATAACGCGATAGCAAAATTTGGGGAGGTAAACTATGAGCGGTAAGCCAATGAAGTTTGCGTTCGTCGTCGGACAGTTTCCTGTCATGTCCGAAACTTTCATCCTGAATCAAATTACCGGACTAATCGACCGGGGACACCAGGTAGACATCTACACCCCCCAACGTCGAGCCACCTCCGTCATGCAAACCGATGTCGAAAAATATGATTTGCTGGCGCATACCTACAACCCAATTCCAATGCCGCTCAACCCATTGATTCGGGCAGTTCACGGGCTACAGATGATTTCCACCCACTTTCCCAGAGATCCCAAAACCGCCTTTAACCTACTCAATGTCATCAAATATGGTGGACGCGCTGCCTCACTCTGGCAGTTTTACACCGCCGCACCGCTTCTGGGACGCGGCCCCTACGACGCAATTCACTGTCACTTTGGCCCATCAGGATTCAAAGGAGCCTTATTGCGCGAACTGGGAGTGTTGCAAGGCAAACTCATCACCACTTTTCATGGTTCTGATATCACGACTTATTTAAAGGAGAAGGGCGATCGCGCCTACGATTCCCTTTTCCAGGAAGGAGACTTATTTCTCCCCATCAGCGAACACTGGAAACAACAGTTACTTAAACTGGGCTGTGACAAAGATAAAATCGTGGTGCATCACATGGGCATCGACTGCGATAAGTTCTCTTTTGCGCCTCGTTTCCTAAAGGAAGGTGATCCCATTCGCCTGGTTACTCTTTGTCGCCTGGTCGAAAAAAAAGGAGTCGAATATGGTATCCGCGCCGTTGCCAAACTGATCAACGCTTACCCCCACCTCAAACCCCAGCTTGAATACAACATTGCAGGTGACGGCCCCCTCAAAGCTAACCTGGAGGAACTGATTCAAGAATTAGAAGTTGGTGATACCGTCAAACTTTTGGGCTGGCAACAGCAGCAAGACCTGATTGAACTGCTCGACCGATCCCACATCTTGCTTGCCCCCAGCGTCACCAGTCACGACGGCAACCAGGAAGGCATCCCCGTCGCCCTCATGGAAGCCATGGCCAGAGGCTTGCCCGTCCTCAGCAGCCTGCACAGCGGCATCCCCGAACTAATCGAAAACGGTAAATCTGGCTTCCTCGTTCCCGAACGAGACGTTGACGGACTCGCCGCCAAACTCGACCACCTAATCCAACATCCCAAAACCTGGCCTGCCCTGGGCAAAGCCGGACGCACTCAAGTCGAGCAGCATTTCAACATCAAAACACTCAACGCTCGCCTAGTTGAGCTTTCTCGCTAGAAGATGTGTGTTGATGGCAAGATAAGACCAGTATTTGACAATTGCCATGTTTTCTAAAGCCCCAGACCGAATGAGTTTTCCTAATCCTTTTTTGTTGCTCAACTACGAGCCAGCTTTAGAGAGCCTGGGAGATGACTACTTTGATATCGTTTCAGCCGCAGAGTTTCCCCGTCACATTCTACGCTTTCGTAACGATCAGGTATTGCTCAAACTAGGACTTGATCCGCAGTCGGTCACGGATGCCGATTTTATTCAAGCTTTTGGATATTTTCAGGCACAACAACTGCCGCTGGCGCTGCGCTATCACGGCTATCAGTTTGGTGAGTACAATCCGTTTTTGGGTGACGGTCGAGGCTTCCTCTACGGGCAGGTGCGCGGCACCGATGGTGAGCTATATGACTTTGGCACTAAGGGTTCTGGGACGACTCCTTACTCTAGAGGCGGCGATGGCAGACTCACGCTCAAAGGCGGCGTAAGAGAAGTGCTGGCAGCCGAAATGCTGCACGTATTGGGCGTTCGCACCTCTCGCTGTCTTAGCCTGATTGAAACCGGGGAAGCACTCTGGCGAGGCGATGAACCTTCTCCTACACGTTCATCGGTGATGGTGAGATTTTCGCGATCGCACATTCGCTTCGGCACCTTTGAACGACTTCACTATCTCAATCGCCCTGACCTCACCCAAAAACTGCTCAATCATGTAATTCAGTATTACTATCCACATCTGTGGAACCAGCCAGATCAATACACTCACTTTTATGCAGAACTGGTGCAGCGAGTTGCAAAACTGGTGGCGGAATGGATGTCTGTGGGCTTCTGCCATGCCGTGTTAAATACCGATAATATGTCAATTACTGGGGAAAGTTTTGACTATGGCCCCTATGCTTTTATTGATCAATACAATCCTCGCTTCACCGCTGCCTACTTTGATTACTTTGGGCGCTACAGCTACGGCAACCAGCCCTCTATCTGCCGCTGGAATTTAGAAATGCTGCAAGTGCCGCTCAAAGCCGTGATCAGCTCCACAGAGATGGAAGCAGGTTTATCCCAATTCGAGCAACACTATCACACGGCATATCTACAGCGAATATTAAACAAGTTGGGTTTTGAGGGGTCAGAAGCATTGGAGGAGGCGATCTCGGAGAGATACCCGCAAGGGGTCGCCACTCACTTACTCAAACTCACGCTGCAACTGTTGCAAGAAGCCCAAATCGGCTATCATGACTTCTTTTTGGCACTGCGGCAACAGTTTTCGGCAGACTGGCGCACGGATAAAAGTTTAATCTTTGCCGCAGGCGAGTCCCAATCTGATGCAGTGATGGAATGTTTTGCTCAGTGGCGATCGCACTATCACCAAATTCTCACCACTTTGCCCGAAGAAAAGATGGGGGCGATCGCCCAACGGCTGAATCAGCACAATCCCAGCACCATCCTACTCAGACCGGAAATTGAGGCAATTTGGGAGCCGATCACCGTTGAAGATGACTGGACTCCCTTTTATGACTTACTTAAGCGAATCTGGGATTCTGTGATTCAGCCGGAAGTTTAAGCGATTAAACTGCCAATCTTCTTCATCACGCACAGCACCTCATACAGTTCATTGCAGCGCATCAAAAGTGAAAAAACTTTCGACAAATCATACTGAGGTGAGTTTTGAGTTGATGCTTTGATAAAGCAAAAGGATGAAGGATGAGGGATGAATCGAAACCCTGGCTATCAGCCGCATTGGCAAGTCAACGTTGTCCTAATCATCGCTTCAACTGCTATAAAGGTAAACTCATCTCCGTTTGTCACCACTCCAAAAACAGGCCTTTCGGGATGGGGAGTTGCCATCGTGTATGCCAGCGCTTGAGGTTCGTCATAAAAGCCTGCCCCATCCAGCAAAGGAGTCACCAGTAATTTATCGACAACACCTTCTGGAATAGGGCCGCGATCGCGATAAGTCAAAAATCTCTGCTTTAAATGATCCGGCGTTTTTTGTTCCTGCTCAGTCAACTTGAGCAATTCGTCAAACCACTCTGTAAAAAATTGCTCATCCTCAGCCAACACAATGTTAAAGCGCCGCCTTAATTCGACCATGCTAGTGATTGTCATCCCCCATCCCTCATCCCCCATCCCTCATCCCTCATCCCTCTTTGCAGCAAGGGCGATCGCCAATCCCTTCACGCCATCCTCTAAAGTCACCAGCGGTTCTGCTTTGCCTGCTAGACAATCGAGGAAATGCTGCATTTCTGCCAGAAACATCGAATTTCGCTCAAATTCTGCACTTATCGAAATGGTTTGCCAGTTGCCCCGCTTCGCTTCATACCAGTGAACTGCACCATCAGCATTATCCCAGCGCAAGCTACCCTGCTGTCCGGTGATATGCAGGGTATGAGTGGGAGGCTGCTGGATGTAGTCGAGGTGAATAGTGGCGATCGCCCCTCCCTCAAACTCCAGCGTAATATCTGCCATATCTTCTACATCTAGCTCCAGGTGGCTACGTTGTCCCACCGTTGCCGAAACTGTTTTCACCTCACCCAGCAGCCAGCGCAAATAGTCCAACGGATGGCAGAGCGTTAGAATAACCCCTCCACCCAAATCAGAACGGGCACTATAGCTTCTGCGGTAGTCTTCCCAGGGGTGCCAGCCAGGAAGGTATTCGCCCCAGTGAGCGTGAACATAAACCGGAGTGCCGATCGCCCCCTTTTGCAGCAATTGTTTAACCGCCTGCAAGCCAGGGTGAAAGCGAAACTGAAAGCCCACCAACACTTGTAACCGATGCTGTTTCACCAGTGCAGATAACTCATCTAATTTATCCAAAGTGTGAGAAATTGGTTTTTCCAGAAACAGGTGACAGCCAGACTGGGCAGCGGCGATCGCCACTGGCAAATGCAGCGACGTAGGATTTGACACAATCACCGCCGCAGGCTGGTGCGCCAGAGCCGCTTGCAGGTCAGTCTCAGTGGGAAGGTCTTCCAGTTCAGCTTCGGGTAAAGTGCTGCGGTGACTGCGGTAGAGGATAAAGTTGGTGTGACCAAGCGATCGCAAATTTCGCAAATGCCGACGACCCATCGACCCCAACCCAGCAATCAAAATCTTTGACATCACGCAACCCGTCGTCTCATATAGCGAAAGGCAACGTCCGTTCCGCCTCCCAGCCCGTAGGCAATTTGGATATTTAATTGCGCCATCGGTTCCAGATATCTAGCATTTTGCAAAACTCCTGCATCCACAGGCTCAAATCCAGCATCTTGAATCAACGTAGCAACCACCTCTTTTGCCTTTAGATCATCTCCACAGTAAAATCCTGTGCCTTGGTAATCGCCAAAAGTTTGTTTTCCAGGTTCCATCACATCCGCAAAAATCGTGTTGAATGCTTTCACTACTTTTGCACCCGGAAGTTGTTTTGCAATCTCTTCAGCCGATGAAGTGGTATGTCCTAGTGTGTTTGACATATAATCTGGCGCAAGCGGATTAGTGCAATCAACCACAATTTTTCCAGTCAAATCCCCTAACCCTCGAATTGTTGCAAGTGTTGCGTCATTTGCCCAAGGTGTCGCAAGCACAATTACATCTGCATTTGAGGTCGCTTCAGCATAGGTTACGCCTTTGGCAACCTTGCCGAGTGAGATGGCGATTGCTTCTGCCTTCTTGGGGTCGCGTGAGCCAATAAATACTTCATGGTTCGCTAAAGCAAACAATCTGGCAAGACGACTGCCAATATTACCCGTCCCAATAACTGCAAGTTTCATTTGTGTAATGCCTCAGTGGTGATTAAGAGTCTGAACAAAAATCAAACTCATTATCGGGTACTTAGTTTCTGCTGTAAACTAGATACCTAAAGGTGACTAACCGCATTTATTAGCACAATGGAAAACCAGATTCCTGATGTCTACAATCCTCTATGTCCCTCTAGGCAGGTTCTCAGCAGAGTTGGAGACAAGTGGGTTGTGCTAATCATTGGCATCTTGCAGCGAGGAACAATCCGGTTCGGTGTCCTGAAGCGTGAAGCGGCAGGCATTTCACAAAAAATGTTGACCCAGACACTCCGCAACTTAGAGCGTGATGGGCTAGTAGAGCGTCAAGTTTTTGCAGAAGTACCCGTCCGCGTGGAATACTCTCTCACGGAGCTAGGAAGCAGCTTACTTCCGGTTCTAAGTCCACTGATGCGCTGGTCTGAAGCTCACCTAAAAGAAATTGAGGCAGCACAAAAGCAGTTTGACGCGGCACAGGATGAATCCTCAACCCCATAGATTGCGTAGGCACATCCCAACTCCCAGCTTTCAATTACGAATTACAGCAATCCTAAATGGGTTGTGAGAGGCGCACCCCTCCGAGGTGCGCCTCTCACAACCCGCTCGTCTTACAACTGATTTAGGAGTGCTATAGTACTACTCTTCCTTTTCATACCAAAGGGTGAAATGTTCAGGATATTCCACCAGTAAGCAGAGTTTGCCAGAGTCGAGTTCTGCCTGCCAGAGATCTACCGCCTTTTCGCGCAGACGTTTAGCGAACGAGATACCTTCCACCAAGACTTTGCCTTGAAAGGTGCATTCCGTGAAGCCCTGGCTCAAAATACCCTTTTCCTTTAATTCCTCTGCCTTAAACATCAACCGCTGCACGACAGGTGCCTCAGATCCCACACTAGCTCCCGCACTAGCAGAGTTGGTTTGGGAAGTGTAAGAAAGGCTATTGAGTGAACCGTTTTGAAGTGAACCGCCATCCAAACCAGTTTGAGCAGAGTCAGCCCGACTCAAATTACCTGACAAGGAGACGTTTAATGATGCTTCTTTAGAACTGCCATCAATCAAAGTTACGTTAGAAGTACTCAACGCTGCCGCCTGCAAATCTAGCTCTTTAATCAGCAGAATAAAACCGCCAATGCGAATCAGGTCGTCTGACTGAAGCAAAAAATTTTGGTTAGTTTGAACGGTCTGATCGTTAACCTGAGAGCCATCCGTGCTGCCCAAATCGGTATAGTAGTACTGTCCCGCCTGATACAAAATTCGGCCATGAACGCGACTCACTTCAGGACTGTTTAAAACCAGATCACAATTTGGGTTTCGCCCAATCAGACCGCCACCCTGAGTTAATGTTTCTGGGGTAAGAATTTTTTCTTGAGATTCGCCCGTTTGGTAGTAAATCGCCCTTATCTTGATCATGATTGCTTGTCATTTTTGAATGATCATTTTGACTGAAGTGACAAATTCAAAATTGGACGAGCTAGAGTGTAGTCCGCTCTTCCTCCTGTTTGAGTTTCTGGGACTGTTGCCCAATCACAGTTGGCTGTTCTGGATCTGTTGTTTGCAGCGGTGAATTCTTGGCTTCATCGGCTGCTTGAGGGCGATCGCGCTCTCCATCAGCTTTGTCAGCAGCAGGGTGGCTCATCCCAAATTTGGCAGGTTTAGCGACGGTCGGCTCATTGCCAGATTTTGCCTTAGGAGTCCCGATTACCGTTTTTTCATCGTCAAAGCTAGTTGGCTGAAAGGGTCGGGCAACCGTTTGCTCGTCCGTCATTAGGGGTTGAAAGGGTTTGGCAACGGCTGAATCACTCGCTGTGGCATGGGGACGAATCACTGTCGGATTGCTGAACGAAGAGGAGGATCGGGGTGTGGTTGTCGGTTCACTCCAGGGGCTATGCTGACGGGAGGGCTTAGCGATGCCCTTGCCCCCTGGCTGAACAGTCGGTTCCTCGGTCAAGTCAGCCCGATTAGAATCTGTCGCATCACCAAAGCGAACCTGGTCGAGCGACTCAATCACCGTAGGAGCAGTTGTTAAATCTGCCGTTGAGTTAGATTGAGCAGCATCCTGTGCCGTATCTGAGTCTGCATTTGAAATCAGCGTCAGCGGCTCCTGAATTACCGTGCGATCGCCCCCCATTGCCGATTGAGAAGGAATAGTCCTGGCGGATTGCTCTACCGAATTCCTTACCAAATTAGATTTGCCAGAATTTCTGGTTGGCTTTTCCTCCACCAGCCGAACTTGAAATTTGGCAAGCTTCTCAGCGGGTTTGACTCCAGCATTGACCGGAGCCGCTTCAGACTGTGACCCAGCCGCATCGGATTTTAGATTAGACTTACGGGGCTGTCTCGACAGCGCCAATGGACGACTCTGCCGCCAAATCTCATAGCCAACAATCAGCAAAATCAGCAGGGAGAATGCGACTAGCGCCCCCCACAGCCACGAAACGACCAGAACGAACCCGCCAATTGCCAAACCCCAATAGACAAGGCGCATTTGCTCTACCTCTATGAGTTTTCTCCGGGCTAGTAAGCGATCGCACCATTCCCGCGTGGCGATCGCACCACTCGCGATGCCAAGAAGTTGCTCTCACCCTATAACTTCTCCGAGCAACCGCAGCCGTTTCAGGAAAGATTTGAGAAGGAGGGGATGAAAGGTTAAGGGGGGTTAGGGGTTAGGGGCTAGAGGAGGAAGAAAAGGTTGAGGAGCGAGGGAAAACTGTCGAACTCCGAATCTTCCAAC
>Ga0224723_1000231_pt1 | contig 38548 bp, 32 predicted proteins | sample Balambano_FR2_Me_FD_161647 | JGI IMG/M metagenome (GOLD analysis project Ga0224723, IMG submission 161647) | Freshwater sediment microbial communities from Lake Towuti, South Sulawesi, Indonesia - Balambano_FR2_MetaG | ecosystem: Environmental > Aquatic > Freshwater > Lake > Sediment | place... | reverse complement strand
CCTTTGATCAAAAAATAACTATTTGGTACGGCCTCAAGAATTTGCATTTGTAGCCGAATCGTGTCTGGATGGCGCTTATAAGCAAATTGTGAACTGAGATAAATAGTGGCATCCGCTGAAATGTTCAAATGATCTCGTCGTATCGTCGGTACTCCGACTTCAAACCCATCGACCGCAATGTAGGTTTGAGGTAATCGCCAAATACGCTCGCTGTAATATTCCTGAGCATGTTTAGGAAGGACATAGGGATCGGCGATGAAATAGTCGATCGCTGGAATCCCTGAGGCATCCAGTCCAAGCCAGGTAATTTGTACTGGAGCTGGCTTGAGCGCCATAACACCACAGTTGAGATCAGCCGTAAGGCTGTCGAGGTCAATAAGGATATCAACTTCATCTTCCCGGATTGCTCGGGCGATTCCCAAGATATCACCTTCAAAAGTGCAAGAGCAGGTTGATGGTTCGATGAACCAACGTTTGGTAAATTCATCGAGACGAAGTTGTTGATTGAAATAAGCATATACTTCAAAGCGATCGCGATCAAAATACTGAAACACCCAACGACAAAGCCAACCGACCGAGTGCCGACGTAGGGAACGAGACAAATAACCAATTCTAAGCTTTTGACGCTTAACGTTTCCAACTTTTGAGATGATGGTAGGAGTGTAATCCTCAAATGTTGTGCAGATGTAAGTTTGCAGAGAAGTTTGAAAATAGGATGCAACTCGATTTTGTAACTTCCGCGTCTCTTGAGGACTATCCTGGAAATAGGGATAGAAAAAAATTGGACTTGTTAGAATAGAAGCATCAACGTAGCTATTTGTATCTATCAAAGGTTGAGCACATAACTCTTTTAACAGAACTGTTTGTTGCCGTAATAGTGCAGCGGCGGATAACCAATCTGCTCCAGCAGACATGTAGCCCCTTAAAACTAAGGAGTTTCCCATTAATTTTTGAAACAGAGTTTGGGAAAAATCGCGGTATTTTTCAGCATATTCAATTCCTTGCTGGTATTTTTGCAAGTCCTGACAAATTATGCTTAATCTCAAAAGGGTTGCAGAATGATAAGGGTCAAGTTGATGACTTAGATCAGCATAGTAATGGGCAACTTGAAAATTTCTCATCCCCAGCGAGAGTTTGGTGGCTAGAGGTAGAAAGATCTCAATTAATCGATTTGGAGTATGAGCAAAATAAGATAGACAGGACTGGGCCAGTTCCAAAGAAATTGGATGTTCTGCTGTTTTCCCAAGAATCTTCCCCAAAGTGTTTAGCAATAGTTCAGCATCTACAGGTATTGATGCATTTAGTAGAGAAATAATGCCCCACTCCTGCAAGTCCTGCATTTTGAAGAGTTCGAGATGAATAGATAAGCGGACGAGATTGAGTAGATTATTGATAGTTGTTGGCTCAATTTCTCGTACATGTTGTCGAATTAACCAAGCCGTTTGAAATGATTCGATCGCCTCTTGATGTTCGGCTTCTTTCTGCAAAACTTGAATGAGGGCTTGAGTTTCATGGGTCAGTTCTTCAGCATCTGCTGCCTCTGCTAACACCATCATCCAAGTCATTTGGGCTTCTGCTTCTTTACCCTGCAATAAATACACTAACCCCAAATACCAATAAGCAGTCTTACAATCTGGTTCAGATTCTAACCATTGTTCACAAAAATTGGTTGATAGCGCATAATCTCCTTGTAACAAACAGGCTTCTACCTGTTGTCGCCAATCAATTTTAACGGAGGGTAAATCAGAATTATCCATAGTGCTGGCTAATACTCTTCCTTATTCTGGTAAGTAGCCTCGTGAGTAGGTAAACCAAATCTGCTCATAAGCTGTTTCCATATCACGAGTAAATTGTTGAGCATTCCACAAAGGTGATGTTCTGCGAGATTGTTGTAATTTCCAAGTTACTTGCTGCCGTAAATCAGCATCGCGACCTAGACGAATTCCCCAATCAATATATGCTTCATCCGTCCACGCAATTCCTTCTGTAATACCTGCATTAATCATCATCGTATAACTGTTTCGAGCAGCAAACTGCTGTCCAACTCTAGTCACTATTGGAATACCCATCCATAAGGTTTCTAACGTCGTTGTAGCTCCATTGTAGGGAAAAGTATCAAGCACCACGTCAGCAACGGCTAGATTGGCCCGATGAGTTGCTTCATCAGGATCACGAGAGAGAAAGCGAAGGCGATCGCAATCTACTCCAACTATCGCTGCAATTTGGTAAAATCGCTCTTGAACAGCCAATTCATTTCCTTGTCCTTTAATCAAAAAATGACTATTTGGAACAGCCTTAAGTATTTGCATTTGTAAGCGAATTATATCAGGATGGCGTTTGTAAGCATTTTGAGAACTGAGATAGACCACCGCATCACTGGGAATACCGAGTTGTTCTCGCCGCAATGTTGGAACTCCAACCTCAAAACCATCAACTGCAATGAAAGTTTGAGGTAATCGCCAAAGTCTTTCGTTGTAATACATTTGAGCAGTATCAGGTAGCACGTAAGGATCAACGATGAAGTAGTCGATTGCTGGAATCCCAGATGCATCTAAACCCAGCCATGTCACTTGTACAGGTGCGGGCTTCAAAGCCAAGACGCAACAATTCGAGTTAGATGTCAGGCTATCAAGATCTACCAAAATATCAATGCCATCGTCCCGAATTGCTTTGACAATCTCCGTCACATTTCCATCGAATTGGTGAAATTTGTCAACCTGTTGCACAAACCACTGCTCTACGAAAGGATCAGGCCAAGGTTGTTGATTGAAGTAGGCATATATCTCGAAGCGATCGCGATTGAAATATTGAAAAATCCACCGACAAAGCCACCCTACCGAGTGTTGGCGCATTGAGCGGGATAAGTAGCCAATTCGGAGCTTTCTATAAGGTTTAGACAAAGCTACCGATTCTCGTGGAAGTTGGTTAACACTTGATTCTGATACATTGCTTGAATCAGATAAATAAAGGTGAAATGACTGCTGAAAAAATGTCGCAATTCGATTTTGTAACAATCGCGTCTGTTCAGGAGTATCTTGAAAATAAGGATAAAAGAAAAAGGGAAGGTGCAAAATTGAAGCATCAGTGACTTTAAGCGTAACAGTGGTCGTAATCTCAACTAAAAAATCTTTTAAGAGTTCAGACTGTCTTTCAAAAATAGCCTCTGCCTGCTGCCACTCATGACCAGAAGATATTAATGCTTTGAGTAGTGCAGCATTAGCAACCACTCGTTCAAACTGATTCTGGCAAGAGTTATAGCAGCGCTCAGCAAACTCGATCGCCTTTTCATATTGTTGCAAATCTCGGTAGAGAAAGCTCATCTGCAACAGCACATCACTTTGTTGAGGATGCAATCGCTCACACAGTTTGAGATAGCAACAGGCAACTGCATCATGTTCTGGACTTTGAGCGAGCCAGCGAACCTGATCCAAGAACCGTTCAATCCAAACTTCGGTAGGCGGAATTAAGTAAGGCAAACAAGCTTCTACCAATTCAACTGCTCGCGGATGTTCAGCTACTCGTTCAACAATTTGTCGTACAACATATAGTAGTTTCCCCGTATCCACTTTGCTGCTTTTGGGCAGCAAAGTCATCACGTCCCACTCTACTAAAGCTTCTGGAATGAAATTTTCAAGCTGAATCGATAGTTGAACTAGATGCAGAAGGTTATTAAAGTCTTTTGGTGCAAATTCCTGTATATATTTCCTTAACAACCAGGCTGTTAAAATTTCTCCGAGAGTTTCCTGATGCTCAGCCCCTGCTCCTAAAATTTGAACTAGATTTTGTGTATGTGAGTCAAGTTGATTAAATTCTAAATTGCCTAGTGCCATCCTCCATGTCATTTGGGCTTCGGCTTCTCGTCCCTGAAGCAGTTGAACTAGCCCCAAATACCAATATCCTGTTCTATCTACTGGTTCCGCTTTAAGTAATTGCAGGCATAAAATGCTAGCTGTATCATAATCTTCTTGAGAAATGCAAGCAACAACTTTTTGCTGCAATAAGCTTTGAATTGAAGGAAACATAATTGATGTAGAGAGGATCAAGAAAAAGCTACCAGTAGCAGAAAATTGCTTGGTAGCCTTCAGCTTCGCTATTTACTAAACTCCAACCACAATTGAAATACAAGGTTCAAAGCAGCATCAGCGATAGAAAATGCTTCATAAAGCACACCTTAAACGGCTGGGCACTTTTCTAGTCCAGTGACCCCTGGAATTTCACCAACCTTTCCTTCACAAACCAGTGCCTTAGTTGTTGCTGTACCATCATCTGCAGTGGCAGTGTAAACACGACCTGCATAACCTTTCAATGTAGGCTTAGGATCAGCTTCACTGACAACCTCACCTGTGTTGCCGCAGGCACCATCATCACCAGGAGAAGTATAAGTATAGTTATCGGTATCGCTGATACCTAATTCTAGATTCGATAGGTTGCCAAAGCATTGCTTCTCCAAGAAATAAGCCTGCTGTCCCCGGTTGATAGAACCAATATAGGTCTGAGCTTCAGATTGACGGGCTTTGTTGGCCTGGTTCAAGAAAGAGGGGAGGGCGATCGCAGCCAAAATACCGATGATGATGATAACAACCAGCAGTTCAATCAGGGTAAAACCTTCGTTTTCCTTTTTCTTGCTCAGCAAATGCTGCAAGAATTTTGCTTTCAATTCTGTTTTCATGAGGGGTTTATCTCTCCTTGAGATCCAAATGTCTGAGTGGGATGTCAATTTCCTGGATATAACTTGCCCAACTCTTCACAAATTCATATCACCCCTAGCCAATTTTTTGTGGAGCGTACAGATTTTTCTAAGGTTCAGAGGAAATTGCAGCGAGAAATTCCGTGACTGCGTCGTACTGATCATAGTAGAGGACATAGCGGCAAAACAGGTCAAGCGACAAATCGGGGAGTAACTCACTGCGATTAATTTTTTCGTAATGCTGACCGCGCCACTGAAAAATCGCGAGCACCCCATCCTCCCAAAACCAAACTTCAGTAACTGCCAATCGCTGATAGACCGCTAGTTTGTCCACACCACCACTGGTAATAACCACCTCAATGACCAAATCAGGGAAAGATTTCCTGGTTTCCAGGTTGTATGATTCATCAGGCTCACTCTGCAACAAATGTTGAAGGGTAAACTATCGTTGCTGTTCCCAAAGCTACTCAGGTAATCTAGAGTTACGAGAGAATCATATGAGATGTTTGACCAATTGCACTTGATGGAATAAGTAAGGGCTTGTAATTTCTTATGCTGGTCATCACTGAGTCATCACTGAGTAAAACCTGTCAGATTTCGTCAGTAGTGTTCTAGTCATGTACCTGGTATCAGTTCATGGATGACGAAAAAAATCACTCTAAATTTGCTCAGGGCAAGACAAACCCTCCTGCCCACCAGAATTCAACCAGAGGGAATCATAACGGTTTGAACGCTGGGGTAGATAATGGGCATGTTTTACCTGCGATCGACTGTTCAGATGCACAGGTGATCCTGGGCTATTTGAGTCAGGGAAATCTGCTGATTGTCAATAGTCGGAGGCGCAATGGATTGATTTTATGCAAGAAGTTCCATGCAGAATTTGCTGGCCCCGGAGCCGCTGTGGGTAGCTTCTTCGATGAAGATTGCCAGAAGGTTATTCCAATTGGGGATCTTTCTCTACTGCATCCCCAGTCTCACGAAGAACGCCAAACGGCTTTTCGGATTCGCCGCATGTGGATTCGATTAACTCAGCAGTTTACTGATAATTCCCAGCCACTGCAACGGGCACAGATGATTTTGAACCAGTTTGAAACTTATTTTGACCAAGAAGTGGTAGCGCGAGTACCCGACGAAGCGTTTGCTCAATTGGTTGGCGTGTTGCCTCATACAGTGCGGTTGGCTCGTAGACCCCCTGGAAAATTGAATGTCCGGGTGAGTGGTTAACCCCTTTTGAGGACTGCTGGTCTCACGGTTATGATTCAGGGGACTAGCTGAAACTCTTGCAGGGCAGGCAAAAAGTTTTTGTTTTCGTGATTAGAACGGCTGAGTTTAATCAGGGCAAATCGTTGCAGTGAGGAGAGACTGATCCATTGATTTAAGGAGATTTCCAAATCAGAGGAACGTGCTTTTTGCTGAACGCTTTCAGGAATTTGAGTGAGATCTTCCCAGGCAGGAGTGGGGTCAACGGGGAGGTTGGCGGGGCGATCGCCTCCCTGTTCCTCAATCAATCTGTAAATGAGTGCTTTGAAGGACTGGATCTCTTCAGATGTGGCGTAAGGAGCTTCAACGAGTTGCTGCCGCGCTGCTGAACTCAGATGATTCCAGTGAGACAACTTTAGCTTTACTCCAGCTAGATCAAGCTTATGCCGCACCTGCATGGGGATACAGCGTAGAGAATCAACGAAATCCGCTTCAAACCGAAAGAACTCAACCATAAACCTGCTGATTAATTGCCATTAATCACTGTTAGACAGATAAGAAACTGCTCAGGGATAAGCGGGGCAACAAAATCCGTATAGATGCGGATTTCGACTACGCTCAATCTACAGCACTTCATCCATACTTAATCCACAGTTGTCCGAGAACTAAGGGATGTGTGGGAAAACAAAATACCTATAGTGTGGATTTCGACTGCGCTCAATCCACAATTGTCCGAGGGTTGAGCGCAGTCGAAACCCGACTATTGTGCTTCACTTACCCGCTGTCTCTAATTTGGTAGACGGTTTTAGGTTCACCACCATAACAGGGTTTCTCTATGGTGCGGATGGACAACATAGAAACTGTCTGGGTTTTTTACCCAAATCACATAAATCAAGCTAGGGTGACACTGATCAGAGATTTCTGAGTCAACATCAACCTAGAGGGGTATCGATGAGTAAAGCCCACTTGCTCGATCCTGAAGACAGACACGAGAGTGTTATCGAGCATACTATGGAAGGTAGAACAATGACAAGTTGGTCATGGCTGCATCAGTCAGATCTTCTCAGCTCTATTTCTGCCGCTTCACCTAAACCGCCCGCATCTTCTGCCAAGCGATCGTTTGATCCGCTCTTACCCATGCGGCGGTGGCTTGATCAAATTAAAGTTCACGATCCTAAGTTCGCTCATACGGTTTGTCGGCTAGTTCCAGCTCAATGTCCATTTGAGCGGGAAATTAAGCTTTTCCATCGCACGATTCTGTCAATTCCACCCCTTTGTAAGCTCAATCCGCTCTATGACGAGGTTGTGGGATTACGATTTCGGGCCCTTTGCTACTTAGCAGATGAGTGTGGTGAAGATATTAGCCAATATTGCTAGAGTTTTCCCTCGATCTCATGTGAGTTCGACGAAAAATTGCCGTTTGAGGGGTGTGGCGCGTCGCACCACACCCCTCAAACAGCGATTATCGAACTCACGTCGATCTCAAGCTCCAGCTTGGTAACGAGGATGACTAAGGATATGGGGAAACTCATAAGGCTCTAACCCGATCGCGTCCCTGCCGTTTGGCCTCCGAGAGTGCCTGGTCTGCTCGATAAACCACATCCCAGGCATCGTGATCCCGTAGGGTATCCTGTTGGGCCACACCAAAGCTTGCAGTCACTTCGATCGCTCCCGCAGAGGTTTCAATTGGCGAAGCAAGAATCTCCTGCCGGAGCCGTTCTGCCACATCGGTTGCTTCTTGCCATTTGGTTTCCGCTAAAATCGCTACAAACTCTTCCCCTCCGTAGCGGTAAAGAGGGGTATCGCGTCGCAATTGTTTTTGTAATCGCTGAGCCAACCGCTGCAAGACTTCATCACCCACTAAATGCCCATAGGTGTCATTGACGATTTTGAAATAATCAATATCACAGATCATAATGCTGAAGATTGGTTGCACAGCCCACACGGCTTTGGCACTGAGCTGGTTCAGTTCCCTCTCTAGAGAATGGCGATTTGGTAATTGAGTCAATTCATCGCGGTGGTGGCTGCGCTGGGATGAAGTCTGATATTGGCTCCGTTGTGTTTCTTTGTGCCACAGAGTTGGGAAGTGTTGAGCAGTGGCCAGGGCAATAGCCGCATGATCAGCAACTTGCCGCACGATTTGTAGCTCATCCAACTGATAAGAGGAACGAGGCATATAATCCAATAGCCCAATCGTGCCAAAAAAATCCGACTGGAGAAACAGTGGGATCATAAGCACAGAAGTTGCTCCAATTTCACCCAACCAACTTTGTAGAGCATCGGGTTCTGAATCGATACACTGCACTTCTAAATAAGACGCTCCTCCCTGAAGAAACATTTCTACCGCATCTTGCCAAAGAGAACGCGGAATTTCTCGCTCTACCAATGGGCGCAAACCCAGATCGGGTTGATCCCACACCGCCAAAATATCAACTGGATCATGGCGTAGGTCAACCAGGATACAGCGATCGCTGTGCAGTCCTTGTCCCAGTTCTGCAACGATTAGCTCCACAATCTTGTCTGGGTTTAAGTTGGAATTGAGCAGTTGTGCAATTCGCCCGACGAGGGCTGACTGTTGTCGAGAGTGCTCTAAGCGCAAGCGCCAAGAGAGGGCGCTGTAGGCTAACCCCAGTTGGCTGCAAACCACTTCCAAGGCTTCCAGGGATGCTGCGTCTATTGATGCGGCATGAGGTCTAAGTTGCAGCACTAGCTGTAGCGGTTCTGCACTGGATCGGGCGGCAACTGAAGGTTTGTGAGTCGGTTTGCTGGTGATAGGGATAATTAATTCCCCTGTTGGTAACTGGGTAAGTTGGGGCGATCGCTGTTGTGCAGCCAGCCAGTCAGGTAACTGGTTCAGCTTGAATTGTCGAATGGCAGTCACCGAATAATTCACTGGCTCAAGCCCTTGTAATGCTGCGTAATCAGGATGATTTGCAAAGGTTTGCCAGTCCTGGGAAGCGGCGTAAACCGTAAGTGCGTTAAGTTGTCCCGTCTCAAAACCAAAAATTAACAGACAGTCAACCTGGTAGATTTTTTGAATCACGCTCAAGGTTTGCTCCAGCAGCGATTCAATAGAATCTAGATAATTCACTGCTGATTTGATTGAAGGATAAATATCTTTCCAGATTGCTTGCATGGATGCGATTTAGGGCACTGAACGTCTTAAACTCTCAACTTGTGCAGCACCCTCTACATCAATGAGAATGGTGTGGGTAGAAGCAAATACTTTAAACTTTTGGACGGGCACTCCAGTTAATTCAACTCCTGGTTGATGCCATTTTAGTTCCTTTGATCGAGATTAGGAGATATTTCGTTAGATGGGTTGCCTCAGTCAAATCGGAAATTTACAACAGCAGTTCTATGTCAGACAATGAGGATGTGGGTGCTACGATGCTGGCTGCAAAGCAGCAATATCGAGCGGGCCGAGATGCTTTTGAACGAGGCGAATATCGTCAATCTGTTCAATGTTTAGAGAAATCAGCTAGTTTAACCGAATTTAGGACTCAGTTAGGAGGCGAAGTGCGTTTGTGGCTGGTGACTGCCTACGAAGCTGCGGGGCAACAGGTAGCTGCGATCGCTCTCTGTGAAGAATTGAGCCGTCATCCCGATCTCAGCACTCGTCAGCAAGGAAAGCGACTGCTTTACATTCTGCAAGCCCCCAGACTCAAAACCCGTTCAGACTGGTTAACTCAAATTCCAGACTTAGCGGGTCTAGACGATAGCACACAAACGAAAGGAACGGCAGTACCCATGCAAAATCCTGCCCGTTCCCGTTCTAATGTTGAAGTTGAACCCGAACCCATTAATTGGACACAGGTCAATACCAGAGACAATCGATTTGTTTGGGTTGCCCTGGGGTTTATCGTTCTCACGCTGGCGGGTCTGATCTGGTTAGGGATGTAAGTTTCAAAGTGATGCAACTCCTTGTCAGAATCAGATCTCAATGGCTGTCCCAAGTTCTGCTCAGTTACGCGGCGATCGCATCAAATACCAGAAGATCATTCAATATCCCTTAAAGCGGACAATTTGCCCGCGTATGCCAGGAGCCTGCGCTACGATTTCTACCAAAAATCTGGAAGAGCCTGTCGCGACCTCTGAGCTTCATCGTGGACAAATTTAATTTTCTGGTTTTTGAAACTGGTCTTTGAGAAAAGTGTTTACCCTCAAAATCATGTTTCGTCCCTTTACTTCCTCCAGCCCATCGTTTAACCGCTATCTCAGACGACTGAGAGCCAGTTTGGTCACTTGTTTCCTGTTAGGAATGGTCTTAAGCTTGACGGGCTGCATTCAGTATGAAGTTGGAGTCAACTATGCTGGGCAATTTCATGGTGAAATTACCCAGCAGATTGACCTGGATGAGCGCTTCACCCACTTTGATCCCGATGCTATGCAAACCTGGCTAAACAGTATTCAATCACGGGCACGACAGTTAGGTGGAAGGACGCGATCGCCTGCACCCAATCAAATGATAGTGACGATCCCATTCAATAATGGTCATGAGCTTGAAACAAAATTTAATCGATTTTTTCAATCCTCTGTTCAAATTAAGGACGTTGCACAGGTGCAGACTATGCCGCAGATCAAACCCCATTTAGAACTGACCGAAAGCAATCTGTTGCTTGTGTTGCGGAACCATTTGACCTTAGATGTGGATTTGCGATCGCTCGATATTCTCAACTATCCGGGGATTATGCTCCTCTATCCAGGTGACTTGGTGAATCTGGAATTTAAGTTAACAACTCCCTGGAGTGCTCATGTCAGTTCTCCAAAGGCTGTACTGCCGCAAGCAGCACAATCGGGAAAACAACTTCTTTGGCACTTGACAGCAGGACAGATCAACCACTTAGAAGTCATCTTTTGGGTGCCCAGTCCCCTGGGCTGGGGTGCTGTAGTGATTAGTCTTTTAGTGGGGATGGGTTATTGGTTGAAACGCAAGATACCCGATTTTGTCAAGAAGTCAGGGTTCTAAAAATTGAGGATCTGATGCGAATGTTAAAGCGATCGCGTGATCTGGAGGTGGTAATGCTAGGCTTGAGAAGAATCGGGGATACCCTAACTCTAGGACCAACTAGCAGTGGGGGCAAGGCTCAATTGATACACTAAATTTGTTGAAGTCGTGTTGGGTTTATCTGTATTTGTATGACCGATCCGCTAAATCCATTAAGTTTGTGGATACCCCTGTTGCTGTTAGGTCTGATTGGGTTAGCAGCGGTTTATTTTGTCCGTGTCAGCCTTCGATAACAGAATGTCATGGCGCTTTCTCTGGCACAAAATGCGATCGCTTTGTTGATTGACCTGGCAGAACGAGGAGAGATTGACCCTTGGGACGTAAAGGTGATTGAGGTGATTGATCGGTTTCTCAGTCAACTAAAAGCAGACCCAACGTTAGAAGAGGGCATCGCTCCCTATGAGGCTAATTTGTCCCAATCGGGGCAGGCTTTTTTGTATGCCTCTATGTTGGTGTTGCTAAAGGCTGACAGTTTGGCACGGTCAGAGGTCGAACAGCCTGAAACCGATCTAGAGGACGTTGAGTTCTTAGAAGCTGAGGGCATGGTGCAAGCATTGCCGCTCAATTTGGAGCGGAAATTGCGCCGTCGTGCCGTCGCCCCTCCTCCGGTCAATCGCCGCGTCACGTTGCAAGAACTAGTTGCTCAGTTGGAGCTAATGGCGGCCACCATTGCCGACCAAAAGCCCCGCGTGCGCCCCCGCCGCCCTCGTCCCCAGTCTCGCAACCAGGCTGTTAGAGCGATCGCTCAACTGGCTCATCAGGAAAATCTTTCTGAGATTGCGGCGGCGTTGGAACAGTTCTTGCAAGAGAGTTGGGATCAGGTCAGTTGTGGAGAGGAATGGATTGAGTTTGAACTGTTATTACAGGTGTGGGTTGATTCTGCCAAGGCTGCTGAATTACAACAGGACAATGCTCACCATTCAGCGCAGAGCGATCGGGTGGGGGTATTTTGGGCCCTGTTATTTCTCTCTGCCCAATCTAAGGTTGAACTCTCGCAAGAGGAATTTTATAAAGATCTAAGGGTGCGTTCTCTGGTCGAGCCGTCCGAATTGCAGAGTTTAGAGCTTTCTGCGTTCGCTATTAGCGATTAGATAAAGCTTTTGCCCTAAATTTGGCGCAGAATCCACTGCTATTTAAGCACTTGATGTCTCTAAGGAGTTTAATGTAGATTTTGCAAAATTGCGTCTTGGCTCTTCGTCCTCACTCAGAGATTGTGAAAGACTGGGTAGGAATGATTTGCGTAAACTTTGAACCACTAAACTAGCTACCTCTGGAAGATAGAACTCTATGAAAGCAATGATCTTGGCTGCTGGTAAGGGAACTCGTGTTCGTCCCATTACCTACACAATTCCTAAACCCATGATTCCCATTCTGCAAAAGCCAGTGATGGAGTTTTTGTTAGAACTCCTGCGTCAGCATGGCTTTGACGAAATCATGGTCAATGTCAGCCACCTTGCCAACGAAATTGAAAGCTACTTCCGAGATGGACAGCGGTTTGGTGTCCAAATTGCTTACTCTTTCGAGGGCAGTATTCAAGATGGTGAGTTGCTTGGTAAAGCGATCGGCTCTGCTGGCGGGATGAAGCGGATTCAAGACTTTCACCCGTTCTTCGACGATACCTTCGTCGTGCTTTGCGGTGACGCTTTGATTGACCTCAACCTGACCGAAGCAGTGCGCTTCCATCGGGAAAAGGGAGCGATCGCCACCATCGTGATGAAATCTGTGCCTCGAGAAGAAGTGTCCAGTTATGGTGTGGTTGTGACCGATGCAGAAGGACGCATTAAGTCCTTTCAAGAAAAGCCCTCTGTCGAAGCAGCATTAAGCACTGACATCAACACCGGGATCTATATCTTTGAGCCTGAAATTCTAGACTATATTCCCTCTGGTGTCGAATTTGATATTGGTGGAGAGCTATTTCCGAAACTAGTGGAAATGGGCGCTCCCTTTTATGGCGTGCCAATGGACTTTCAGTGGGTTGATATCGGTAAAGTGCCTGACTACTGGCGGGCAATTCGTGATGTCCTATTAGGCAAGGTCAAAAACGTGCAAATTCCTGGGCGTGAAGTCGCTCCTGGCATTTACACCGGATTGAATGTTGCCGTGAACTGGGACAAAGTGGACATCCAAGGCCCTGTCTATATCGGTGGTATGACTAAGATTGAGGATGGAGCGCGGATCATCGGCCCGTCGATGATTAGCCCCAGTTGCTACATTTGCAGTGGCGCAACCGTAGAAAATAGCGTCATCTTCGAGTACTCGCGTCTAGGCCCGGGTGTGCGGCTCGTCGATAAGCTAGTTTTCGGTCGCTACTGTATTGACAAGACTGGAGCCGCGATCGATGTGCAAGCCGCTGCCCTTGACTGGTTGATCACCGACACTCGTCAAGTAATTCCCGATAATCCCCCTGCTGAACGACAGGCGATCGCTGAATTGCTTGGCGTTCAGGGTAAATAGGGTTTTCCTGCTTCTGAATATCAGTTGCTAAAGACAAGGGTGGGCAGTGCCCACCCTTCTTCACTTCGGCAAACTTTGTACCTTTGTGGTGCCGATTATCACTATCCCACAATTTCCCGACAAGGCAACCGCCGGATATTAAATCCACTACTGGGCCCAGCGGCTCCCGTTTCTGCAATCCAACCATACTGATCGCCCAGGATAATCTCTGCCCAGCCTCGACCCGCATCATCAGTCACCGTTGCACCGGAAAGGCGGAGGCGCGATCGACTCGGCAAATTGCCAATCGGAGCAGAGAGCGGATTGGGCTGAGAAAAAATTGCCAATCCTTCTGTGCCTGCATAGGTCACAATGGCGCAGGTATTCTGTCTTGCCTGTCGGGGTGTGCTGGCAGGACGTTCCGAGGTTTGCTCCATTGAACTGTCTACAGGCCGAGCCATGGGTTGGGCTGTGCGTTGGGTTGCGGGTCGTCCAGACGATTGGGCAGGTCGGGTGGACGTAGCCATGCTACTGGATGGGCGATCGCGCTGTGTCGTTTGCTGGGGAGGATTGATCGGCCGAGCCGGGGCAGTCGGTTCAGCCATTTGCATTAAATTGGCTGGACACTCCACCACTCTCAAATTGCTGGCATCAATCCAACCTACGGTAGGGGCTAGAATTCGCGCCCAACCGCGATCGCTACCCCTGCCTAATAGCACAACTTGATCTGGGGGAACAACACCTAGAGAAGGGCTATCAACGCGAGGTTCTTCATAAATTCCCATCTGACGATTGACCAAACGGCATTCTCCTTCTATTTCCGGTGTTGCCTGTGCCAGGTTGGTTTGGGTCAATCGGGTTGGACTCTGCAAAAAACGCCCAGTTTGACTTGTCTCAAAATAGTTATGAGTGTAGGCGATCGCGGGTTGAATCCAATTCAAAAGGACGGACGAAAGGAAAATATAAACAGCTTGCTTCGTATCCATGCTCACTCCGTCGGATTGACATCATCATGCATGAAGATACACCAAAGTCAATTTAATCTACCTCAGTTTGGCAGCAAAGATTGTTGCTTTCTTCAACTGCTGCACTTGTCTCATTTCTACACCCTCTCTGTTTTTGGAATTCTAAAGTATTCTCATACCATTTTGGATTATAGATTTCCGATTTTGGATTGCAGAATGCTTGACCAGCTAACCGTTCTGGCAATTGAAATCATGCACATATCACCCAAAATGGTATCAGTGACTTGCCTGCTACTAAGGAACGTGAATTAAATAAAACCGAACTTTTTTGTGGGAAGCGCGGCTGCGCCGCGCTTCCCACAAAAAAGTTTTGGGTTTTATTTAATCCTTAATCCTAAGTGTGCCTATGCTGTTCAGAGTTCAACTTTAACCTTAGACACCACAAAGCAAAATAAATTGAAACCCGATAAATACTGATAATTCAAATATTTTTTGCATTACTACAATAAGCAAAAATAGACTGTTACAATGAATACAATTTGTTTGGCGCTATTCCTCGCTACGCGACAATGCATTTCCCACTCCATTTGTCCATTTGCTATGAGGAAATAATTGATGACTCTGATTTCTTGTAATCCAGAATCTCCACAAGCCGTGTATGACAACCTCAAACTGCTCGAGGAAGTTGATATCGATCGCAGTGCAACTTATCGAGAACTGGCTCAAACGGTATTGGCTGATCCTCAAGTGAGTTTGGGTTGGCGGCAGGCGATCGCAGAACAACTGAATCAAGCCAATCATCTTTTGGCGATGGCAACCGTTGGACGAGAAGATAGCTACTAGTTCTCATCCTATCTGCCTGGTTTAACCGAATACCACTAGTGGTCTGTCAATTTTGATTTGCGGGATACCCCGCAAATCAAAATTAAATTTAACGTGAGTTCGATAACCGCTCGTCGAACTCACGTTAAATTCAAGGGAGTTTTGAGGGGTCGCTGACCCCTCAAAAACTCCCTTGACACAGCACCAGTTCAGGGCCCGGACACTCCAGTTCGTGCCCTTTTGAATTTCAGTAAATCCACTTCCGGTTCTCCTTGTCCGTTCTTAGGAGAAGGGAATGAAACCTTTTCATATTTATGAAAAACGCTACACACTACAACCCCATCGCCTACAGTACCCCCTTACCAAGGGGAGGTTGGACAGGGTCGAACGTGTAGCCAATAAAAAGGGAATTGGTGTTATCCATTCCAACGATTTCTCCTAATTATTAACAACCTATCCCAGGATAGAGGACAATTTTTTACATAATAAGATAGCCATTTTCCTGACATCAATAACATATTTCATATCAAGTTATTGAGATAAAAAGGATGAAGTTTTAAGGGAACTTTTTAGAGTAGGAATCGTCAAATTAACCACGCAACATTTGAGGATGACAGGGGCTTCTATTTAATCTTTAGATATGAAGTACCTGTCATTTTTTGTCCTCAAAACTTATGTTCAAAAATGTAAGAAAGGGTCAATTTTTGAGCATAAAAAGTTGCTAACTTGGTCTGCAAATGAGGTAAGTCGCATGAATTCAGTTAATTTCACAGTCAATAGCGATTGGGGTTCAGGCTTCACCGGCAATCTATCTATTCAGAATGCTGGAACGACTGCCATTAAGGGTTGGACTTTGGAGTTTGATGCACCGTTCAAAATTAATGAACTCTGGAATGCTGAAATTGTTAAACAGGAAGGAACTCGTTATACCATTCGGAATAAATCTTGGAATTCCTCAATTGAGCCAGGAAAATCAATTTCATTTGGCTTTAATGGCAGCAAAACAGTTGGCACAAAACCTCAAATTAATAACATCTCGCTGAACAATCAACCTGTTGGCATGCCTAGCCCAACACCTGTAGAGCCAACTTTACCCTCTATTTCAATTAATGATGTATCTGTGCTTGAAGGCAATGTAGGTAGCACCGATGCTAATTTTGAGGTCAAACTGTCTAAAGCAAGCACTAAAGAAGTTAAAATTAACTTCGCCACAGCGGATGGCACAGCCACAACCGGATCAGATTACAGTGCAACATCAGGTATCCTCACCTTTGCTCCAGGTGTGACCACTCAACGCATTACTGTACCCATCAAGGGCGATACATTGGTAGAACCGGATGAAACCTTCTTTGTAAATCTCTCGAATGCTCTGAATGCAACAGTAACCAAAGGGAGAGGAAGCGGTACGATTCGCAACGATGATACTGCTCCAACTCCAACTCCTGTTCCCAGTCCTCTTCCAACGGTTTCTATCAACGATATTTCGATTACTGAAGGTAACACTGGCACAAAAGATGCCGCTTTTGAAGTGAAATTGTCACAGGTAAGTAATCAAGAGGTCAAAGTTAATTTTGCCACGGCTGACGGCACTGCTAAAGCCGGATCAGATTACACAACTAGAACAGGGGTAGTAACATTTGCTCCAGGGACAACCACACAGAGAATCCAAATACCAATTGTGGGAGACACGGTAGTTGAAGCCGATGAAACCTTCTCGGTTAGATTGTCAAATCCCAGCACCAATGCAGCGATCGCTAAAGCAGTAGGCATTGGCACCATTTTGAACGACGATGTTGCGCCCACGCCTACGCCCATCCCTACGCCCGCGCCCGCGCCCATCCCTACGCCCACCCCTGCTCCAGCCACTGGCAACTTTAATTATGGGGAAGCTTTACAAAAGTCGCTGTTGTTCTTCGAGGCACAGCGATCAGGAGATTTACCCAACAACAAGCGGATTGACTGGCGGGGAGACTCAGCTCTGAAAGATGGTGCTGATGTTGGGCGTGACCTCTCTGGCGGCTACTATGACGCTGGCGATCACGTTAAGTTTGGTTTACCTATGGCCAGTTCACTGACTTTGTTAGGGTGGGGTGCGATTGAATACAAAGATGCCTATGCTAAGAGTGGTCAGTTGGACGAAATCATGGATGCCATTAAGTGGGGGACTGATTATTTCCTCAAAGCCCATGTGACTGAGAATGGCAAAACTAAGGAGTTCTATGGTCAGGTGGGCAATGGCCGCATTGACCATGCCTACTGGGGTTCTCCTGAAAAAATGACGATGCAGCGTCCTTCGTATAAAATCGATCGGCAAAATCCTGGGTCTGATTTAGCAGGGGAGACAGCAGCGGCGTTAGCAGCAGCTTCAATGGTCTTTCGCCCAACCGATCAGGCGTATGCTGATAAACTGTTGCAAAATGCTCAGCAACTCTTTGAATTTGCCGACACCTATCGTGGTAAATATTCTGACTCAATCACCGATGCCCGCAACTTCTATAACTCTTGGAGTGGCTATAACGACGAGTTGGTCTGGGCAGCAGGCTGGCTGCACAAAGCGACAGGCAACAAGAGCTATCTGGATAAGGCAGAGAGCTACTATCAGGGCGTGAGTGCAGGTTGGAATCACGACTGGGATAACAAGAGTCCGGGTGGGGGTGTGATACTGGCTCAAGCTACAGGCAAACAGAGATACAAATCCGATGTGGAAAGTTGGTTAAACAATTGGGACAAAGGTTCCATTGCTACGTCTCCAGGAGGGCAAAAGTGGCTGACTCAGTGGGGGTCTTTGCGCCACAGTGCCACAATGTCTTTTGTAGCTGGGGTTTATAGCGACACAGTGAACGATGGTGGCGGTCGCTATGAGAAATTGGCAGAGAGCCAAATTGACTACATCCTGGGTAAAAACCCCAGAAATTTCAGTTACATGGTTGGTTTCGGCAATAATTTCCCGAAAAATCCCCACCATCGGGCAGCTTCAGGAGTTACCAACATTTCCGATCCCGGTCCAAACCGCAATATCCTGTTCGGTGCCCTCGTTGGAGGTCCGACTCGACCCGACGATCGCTCCTACAACGATGTCCGCACAGATTACATTGCCAACGAAGTGGCAATGGACTACAACGCCGGGTTCACAGGAGCGCTCGCCCGCATGTACGACAACTATGGCGGCAATCCTTTAACCAACCAGCAGTTGGATGCCTTACCAGGTATTTCGATCGCCAACGTCTAATTGTAAGGCAGTTGCAACTCAACTGCTATCTCAACTGCTATCTCACCTGATAGATGCAGTTGTAGCCAGGCGATCAGGAATTGCATCAGGGTGATCTCCTGGTTAGTAGATGAGTGGATATTAATTCCCTATCTTCCAGCCTCGTGTCTCGTATGACAACTGAGTTGTCACAAGTAAATGCGCTCCTTAGCGTTACGGGCAATCCAGAAATGCCCGTAACGCTTTTCCTTAAGCGACTAATCCAGAACGCAAAGCCCGTACAGCAGCTTGGGTGCGATCGTTGGCACAGAGCTTGTTGAGAATACTCCGTACATGGGTTTTGACCGTGCCGATAGTAATGTACAACTTTTCAGCAATCTCAGCGTTACTGCACCCAGCTACAATCAACTCCAGGATTTCTAATTCCCGCTCAGTCAATGGGTAGTTCTCCAAAACTTGTTCATATTCAGGTTCAACAGCGCTAATCGTGACTGTTTTTGAAGGCTCACTGGCGTTGGCAGATTTGCCCTGACGCACTTGCCTGAGGACGACGCTGGCGATCGCCGGATCAATCCACGAATTACCACTGTGAGTAGATTGAATTGCTTCAGCCAACTTGTCAACGCTGATATCTTTCATGCAGTAAGAGTCTGCTCCAGCAGCAAAGGCAGCTAGAACAGCATCTTCATCGTCATGCATTGTCAAGATTAAAATCCGGGTGGGAATTTCTTCACCCTCATAGGTTTGCTTGAACTTGCGGGTCAGCTCAATGCCATCCATGTCAGGTAACCCAATATCCACGATGGCGACATTCGGCTTAGAAGATTCCAACAACCTCAAGCCTTGAGTCGCATTAGCAGCTTCCCCGACTACCCAGATAGATTTGTGTGATTGCAACGCCGTCCGCAATCCAACCCGTGTCAAATCGTGATCCTCTATCAAAATAATGCTAATTTCATTGTCATTCGTACTCATTTCTGTCTACCCACTACTACTAAATAGAGTTCAATTTCAGTTCAAATGGCTACCTAAAATCCACGTTATGAGAGAGCTAAAAAATCTTTAGACCAGCCGACTTTGACGACCAATTAACAGACGACCAATTGACCACCTCACAACACCAAGCTAAGTTTGGATAGAAGTCGGGGAATTTAAGTTGACCCAAACAAAACTATAGGTAATACCCAGGGTAAGTTCATCCATCAATAGAGATATCCCAAGCAGTAGAGGCTTCCGGCTTGAGGTTAGTTTTGACGAAATTTAAGGGTTTACTCGCGGTAGATGGTTCCGTAAATTTTCTCCTGGCAACTTAGCTAGAATTTACCTAAGTAGTTTTTACACGTTACCCTTTTTGATCTTTTGATGGACTGTTGTCACTTGTCAATTTACAACACCTATGGATCAAGTTTCATTGCCCCAAAATTCCTCTGAGGCTAAGCTCAACTTACCCGCTGAACTAGAGCCTTTACAACGACTGGAAGAAACCGAAACGGAACTGCGCGATCGCGAACGTCGCTTTTATGCCATATTTAATCAAACTTTTCAATTTATGGCCTTGATTGAACCCGATGGCACGTTGGTCGAGGTCAACCAAACTGCGCTCCAATGGGCTGGTGTGACAGCGGCCCAGGTGTTGAATCGTCCCTTCTGGCAAACTCCCTGGTGGCAGTCTCCAACCAGCCAGCAGAGTCTCCGAGAGGCGATCGAGCGGGCTGCCCAGGGTGAGTTTGTGCGCGATGAATTTGAGATGTTAGGGACGGATGGCGCGATCGCTATTGTTGATTTTTCGGTGAAACCGATCTGTGGTGAAACTGGGCAAACGGTTCTTCTGCTGACTGAAGGACGAGACATTACCAAACGTAGGCAGGCTGAAGCAGAAGTGCAGCGATTAAATGCCGAATTAGAGCACCGAGTTATGGAGCGAACCGCAGAATTAGAGGCCTTAAATCGCCAAAAGGAAGCGGCCCTAGTGCGGGAGCAAGAGTCCAGAGCGTTGTATACAACACTCACTAAATTGTCTCCTGTCGGTATTTTTCGCTGTGATGCTCAGGGAGCGTGCCTCTATGTCAATGAGCGCTGGTGCGAAATCACTGGATTGACTCCAGAACAAGCTTACGGGGATGGATGGCGACAGGCGGTTCATCCTTATGATCAAAACCGAGTTAATCAGGAAGCGCAAACCGCTTTGCAAACACACTCGCCCTTGCAAATTGAGTTTCGCTGCTGCCGCGCTGATGGTTCGACTCCCTGGGTGTTTGGTCAGGCGATCGCCGATGTTGATGAGCGCGGAGAAATTTTGGGGTTCGTTGGCACCTTGACCGATATCACTGAACGCAAATGCTGGGAGCAAGATTTGCAAGAGAGTCAGGAACGATTTCGAGCTACGTTTGAACAGGCGGCAGTCGGTATCGCTCACATCGCTCCAGATGGTCGTTGGTTGAGGGTGAATCAAAAACTTTGTGACATCTTGGGCTACTCCCATGAGGAGGTATTGACTCGCAATTTTCAAGAATTGACCCATCCAGATGACTACCAGAACGATTTGGGACAGTTTGAACAATTGCTGACAGGGCAAATCGATACCTACTCCGCAGAGAAACAGTGTTTGCAGAAAAGCGGAGTGCCTGTGTGGGTTGATCTGACGGTTTCTGCTGTGCGTGATTTGCAGGGCGAGATCAAGTATCTCATTTCTGTGATTGAGGAAATTAACGAACGTAAGCAAGCCGAAATCGCTCTACAGGAAAGAGCGATCGAACTCACCCAACTCAATACTGTCTTGTCTCAAACAACGGCATTGCTGCAAAAACGCAACCAGGAACTCGACCAGTTTGCCTATATTGCCTCCCATGATTTGAAGGCCCCTTTAAGAGCGATCGCCAATCTGTCTGAGTGGATTGAAGAAGATTTGAGTGGGCAATTACCAGAAGAGAATCAGCAGCAATTACGACTGCTGCGCGGTCGAGTGCATCGGATGGAGTCTTTAATTGATGGCTTACTGGAATACTCCCGGATTGGACGAACTCAGACGAGCGATGAACAGGTCAATGTCACCACCCTGATTCATGAAGTGCTCGATTCCCTGGCACCGCCGTCGAACTTCATAGTTGAACTAGCTCCTAACTTGCCCACATTTTCGGCAAAACGGCTACCGCTCAGCCAGGTTTTCGCTAATTTAATTGGCAATGCCATCAAGCACCACAATAGGGCAGAGGGCAGAATTCAAATTTCTGTTCAAGATCAAGGGCAGTTCTATGAGTTTGTGGTGGCCGACGACGGACCTGGAATTGCTGCCGAATATCACGATAAGGTGTTTATGATTTTTCAGACCCTCGATTCCCGCGACAACAAAGAGAGCACAGGTATTGGGCTATCGATTGTGAAAAAAATTCTTGAAACTGAAGGCGGGGCGATTACACTGGAATCTGAATTACAACAGGGTACTACTTTCCGCTTTACCTGGCCAAAATCGGTTCTAAGTGACTCTTGAAGGTGCTGAAATTGCCTTGGCTCACTCTGAATAGCAACCACAGTTGATTTTTGAAGAAGCTTTAAGGCAGAAGCCTGAAGTCATTTGGATTTTGTTCTCAGTATACTTAGAAGAAATCAAGTCAGATTGCTATGTATTGATGTGATACAAACTGATACAACCTGATACAGAGGGAAATGTTTCCTACCAATGAATGAGGTCAACATTTCTTTAACTATTTATGATTGTCATGTTGAGTTCTTACTTAGATCTTTAAAGTATTTTTGAGGGACAGCAGTATTTTTGCCCTCTTCTATTGCCAGACATGACAATAGATTGACTGCTGGAGGCTAAATTTAAAACAAGTGTCGAACCAAATGATTAATGTTCTCCTTGTGGAAGACGACGAAGTAGATGTAATGAATGTCAAGCGGGCATTCAAGAAAAATAACATTACAAATCCTCTTTACATCGCAACAAACGGCGTTGAAGCTTTGACAATGCTGCGGGGAGTAGATGGAAACCCGCCAACTGTACCTGCTCAACGTCGCTTAATTTTGTTGGATCTGAATATGCCCAGAATGGGTGGTATTGAGTTTCTGCAAGAACTGCGGGCCGATCCAGATTTGAAGTCAACGCCTGTGGTCGTTCTGACGACATCTAATCAGGATCAAGACCGGGTAGAGGCGTATAACTTAAATGTGGCAGGTTATTTGCTGAAACCTGTTACGTTTGTTACCTTTGTCGAGTTGATGGCAGCTTTGAATAAATATTGGACACTGTGTGAATTGCTTTAGAATGCTTGATTCAGCATTTGTCATTGATGACTTACACCTGCTGGACGACGAATGCCAAGCTTCTCTTGATTCTTGATGTCCAGGAGCTAAACCTGCATGGAAGAGATTTATCGGGTTTTGGTTGTAGATGATGACGAAGTTGACCGCATGGCAGTACGTCGAGCACTCAAAACCGCTGGAGTTCAAACTGATCTGACGGAGGCGACCACTAGTGCTGAAGCGATCGCCACTCTCCAGGATAATGCTTTTGACTGCGTGTTTTTAGACTATCGTCTGCCCGATAAAGACGGACTGGCTCTGGTACAGGAAATTCATCAAACAGGTATCAAGGTGCCTCTAGTCGTACTAACGGGGCAGGGAGATGAGCAGATTGCGGTCAATTTGATGAAAGCAGGAGTGTCGGATTATCTTTCTAAATCCAGAATCTCCCCAGAAGCGTTAGCCCGAATCTTGCGGAATTCTATTCGTGTATTTCGGGCAGAAAAGCAGGCTGAGCTAGCTAATCAGCGATTACAGGAAAGAAATGAACTGCTCGAACAACAAAATCAAGAGCTAGAGCGGCAACGGCAACAAATTCAACATCAAAATCTGCGATTGCTAGAAGTATCGCGCCTCAAATCTCAATTTCTAGCAACCATGTCTCATGAACTGAGGACTCCTCTCAATGCCATTATTGGCTTTTCCCAAATGCTTCTGCGTCCTAATAAGGGAACTCTGACCACTCAACAACGGGATATGGTCGAGCGCATTCTCAAAAATGGCAAGAATTTGTTGACCTTGCTGACCGATATTTTGGATTTTTCTAAGGTAGAAGCAGGTCGATTGGATCTAAAGCCCGAACCTTTCGATTTATCTGAACTGGTTCACTCAACCGTAGAGGAACTCCGCTGTTTAGCAGAACAAAAGCGATTAAATTTGCAGGTCTCGATGCATCTGCTTGATCCATTGGTGGTCAATGATCCTAATCGCCTTCGGCAAATATTAATCAACCTGCTCTCCAATGCGATCGAGTTCACCGAGACGGGTAGTGTTGAGGTAGAAGTCAAGGGGGATCAGGAACGTTTGGCGATCGCTGTGCGAGATACTGGTGTGGGTATTGCTTCAGAAGATTTAGAGCAAATCTTTGAACCGTTTCGGCAGCTAGATCAGTCCTCCACCCGCAAACATCCAGGCACAGGACTGGGTCTGGCTATTACCGATTCTCTGGTTCGCATGATGCAAGGACAGATTTCGGTCGAGAGCCAGGTTGGCGAAGGCTCGATCTTCCAGGTTCAGTTTCCCCGCAAACTGCCACTGGCTAAGCCATCCATTAAACTGACCCATTAAATCTACTAGTTTGGCAGTCAGAGTGCCTCCCATTTTTGTCATCTGCTAAACCCAATTTTGCCAGTGGCGCGGGCTGCGCCCACGCCACTGGCAAAATTGGCATGCACTCAGGAGTCATGTCTGCTGGAGACTCACGCCAGGTTAAATTAACGCGAGTTCGACGAGCGGTTTTTTGTTGGGGTGGGCTGCGCCCGCCCCAACAAAAAACCTTGTTTGAGGGCTGTGGCGCAATGCGCCACAGCCCTCAAATGGGGATTATCGAACTCACGTTAAATTAAAAATCTCAAAGTAACAAACAGAGTTGCCGTTAAGAGTTGTAAAAACATCACAGGAATGCCATAACGAAGAAATCGATGAAATGAAATTTCTTTACCATGCTGAGTGGCTATTCCTGCTGCAACGATATTAGAAGAAGCTCCAACAAGAGTCCCATTCCCCCCTAACGTAGCTCCAAACATCATGGCATAGAAAAGAGGCAGCACTTCGTCTGGAAATTGCCCTTGAAAGTCAGAGGCGAGCACTTCGGGCCCTGCCAAACCTACATTGACAATATATTCTTTTAACAAAGGCACCATTGCAACGACCAGTGGAATATTGGGAACAACACTGGAGACAATTCCCACCAAAAATAAAAGAGCAATTGATCCTAAAGCAATTCTCTGTCCTAATAGAACTGCCAAAACCCCTGAGAAACTGCTAATTACCCCAGTTTTCTCCAGTCCACCAATTAACACAAAGATCGACATAAAGAAGATTAAGGTGCTCCAATCCACATCCCGCAAAATATGAGTGACGGAGTCGATCTTGCTGTGATGAGCCAGCAACAAAGCCAAAACGGCCCCCATGAGGGCAACTGCTGCCGGAGAAATGGGAACTGGCAGCGATTCTCCAATCACAAAGAAGGTGAGAACGAGGGCAACAATGATTCCACCTGCTGCCAAGACACGCGGGTGATTCACCTGAGGATGGGGCAGTTCAGATAAGTTGCTAAGTTCGGTGTTCCAGATGCGGCGAAACAAAATCGGCAAAATCAGGAGAATTGTAATGATTGCCACCACCCCGCCCAGGCTTAATTTCAACAAATAATCAGTAAAACTAATGTTGATGGCATCTCCTACGATAAAGGTGGCTGGATCGCCTACAAGAGTCAATAAGCCAGCACTGTTGGCAACAAACACCATCAGGATCAATAAAGGCACAAAATCGACTCCTACATCTTGGGCGATCGGCGGTAGCAGAGGAGCCAGCAACATCACCGTCGTTGCGTTGGGCAAGACAGCACAGATGGGTGTGGTAATGGCGACAACTCCTAGCAGCAATCGATTGCCCTTACCCTTGGCTAAGAGAACAATTTGAGTCGCTAGATAATCAAAAATCTTGGTTGGCTCAAAGGCACGGACGAGCACCATGACTCCAAAAAACAGGGCCAGGGTAGAATAGCTGTTGCCAATGTACCCGATCGCCTCACTCAGGGTCATGATGTTGAGAAAAACCAGCAACAAGGCCCCCAGCAGGGCAGCAATGGTGAGGTGAGTCCATTCCGTCATGATTAGACCGATGACTCCGATAAAGATTGCACTCGCAATCACAGCTTGCCAATTTCCCATCTGGTTTCTCCTTGAGAGGGCAGAAATTAATCCACGAAAAATACATTATTTGTGGATATTCTTGATCTTGATGCGACATCTGTCATCGCCTTTAGCTGGGCTGACTGAGTCATTAGTCAGCGTAAGCTAAATTGCTCATTCTGATGTCGTTAATTTAACCTGAGTATCATTCGGCTCGTCAATGACATCAGGGTTTTCAAGTTGCAGCACATCCGCTGTTGTGCTTAAAATTACTGTCACTGCGACGGCAGATTCATTCAGATTAAAGCAGTATGATTTAAGCAAATAAAAATCTTGGAGGTGGTTAATTATGGAAGTCGTTGGGCCTCTAATCATCACAATGACTGGAATGATTTCGTTTGCTTTATTTATCATCGGTTTGGTTTATGCCCCGTGGGTTATATTAGTTTCTCTTTTGGGTCTGTGGGTTTTGACCTTTCGAGTATCGATGCCAACAGGCGCATCGATCGCATTAAGCTTGCAGCGTGGTAAGTCTTCTACATCAGTAACATCAGTAATACAAAGTCGCTTGACAGATATTTTCCCCGCTCAAACTTCAGAACATCATCCCTTGAGTTACAGAGGTGCCAGGTATCAATCAAAATCTACTTCCACCCATGCAGGCAAGGTTGATTTGCTGGGGAAATATCGAGGTAAGCCATGTACAATTCATTCTCCGGGTTCTGAATCTCCCAAACCTTAAGGATATTCACTGTAATGCAGCAGCCATTGATTGGTCAATGGGGCAACAAGTCAGCCGCAACCAATCCCTTTTGCAAAGCTAGAATGGCAGCTTGAGTGCGATCGCGCACTTCTAATTTCTGCAAAATGGCGTGGACATGGACTCGCACGGTTCCAGGAGTAATATAGAGGGCTTTGGCAATCTCCTGATTGGATCTTCCGGTTGCCATTAACGCCAGGATTTCTTGTTCACGACGAGTTAAAGGATTTTCAAGCGCTTCTATCGCTGTTGAAACGATAGGCGCAGGATGTGGCTCTTGAAAGACTGCCCGAATTTCTTTCATCGCTGTCTGATCCCACCAGGAAGCACCAGCGACGACCGATCGCATTGCCAGGATCAAGGCTTCGGCGGCGATGCCTTTGAGGCAATAACCGTGGGCACCGGCGGCGATTAGGCGGGCAATTAAATTCTTCTCGGTACGAGAGGTGAGAACTAAAATGGGCAATTCTGGGCATTCCTGCTTAATCTGGCGGCAAGCTTCCACTCCTCCAATCCCTGGCAGCCCGACATCTAGCAAAACCAGATCGAGAGCATAGCGCTTACTGGCTGCGACTGCTGTTTCTCCGTCGCTGGCTTCCGTTACTACTTCTAAATCAGCTTCTTGCTGCAAGCGCACTCGCAGCCCTAGCCGGAATAGTTCATCATCTTCAGCGAGTAGAATCTGCATATCCATTGATTTAACTGTAAACGCTTTACCCCTGACTGAATTCGACAGCAGGGATCGCTGGCAATTTAAAGCCGAAAATTGCCCCATGAGGCAGGCGATTTTCTGCCCAGATCGTACCACCATGCGCTTCAATAATTTGACGGGTGAGATACAACCCCAATCCAGACCCGCCCTGGCGATCGCCATGTCCCTGATAAAAACGTTCAAACACCTGAGGCAGTTCATCTGGAGTCATCCCAAAACCTGTATCCATAACTTTCACCACTTGATAGGCAGAGGAAGATTCCAGAACGATTTCCACCTTTTCTCCTCTAGGAGAATGATTAATTCCATTGGTTAATAGATTAGCAAAGACCCGTTGCAGTTGTAGGGCATCGCCCCGAACCCAAAGAGAGTGACGAAAATCAGAAGCACCATAGTTCACGTTCAAATAAACCTGTCGTGTTGCAGCCAGATTGCGTAAAGCAGTAGCGGATTCCTCTGCTAATACGGCTAAATTGAGAGGTTCCAGATGTAACTCCAGTCCTTCACTATCGTTGCGATAAACATCTAGTAAGGTTTCGACCAGTTGCAAAGTCGTTCGATGGCTGCGGATCATCATGTCGAAAATAGGTTGCTGCATTTTAGTCACTGCTCCAAATTCTTGTCGTTGGACTGCTTTGAGGGTTTCAATCGCTCCCAATAAGGGTGTCTTCAAATCATGGGTCAGGGTCGAGACAAAGTCAGCCCGGAGTTGAGATAATCGCTCCTGAGATTGCAGTTGTGCTTGTTGATGGGCGATCGCCGATTGGTAACGCCGATTGCGATAGCTCAAGACCCCTGTAGCGATAATGGCGAGGACAGCAATGATGCGGCTGGCCAGGGTTGAGAACTCAACCAGGTAACGACTAGGCAACCAGACGTTAACTACGGTCAGAACAGCAGCGATCGCAGTGATGAGAAACGTGGCTGAGCGTTGTCGAGAGCTATCCAGCAAAATGGGGCCAATATATAGATAGCCAAACACATATTCTGGAGGCGTAGAATATTCCAACCCAGCAATGACCACCAACCAGAGTAGGATCAGCCAAGATTTGGGACTGATTTGTTGCATCCTGGGCAGGTAAGACAGCAAATTGGGCAATAACTGGGACATGGCTTCTCTCCATCCAACTGACAAAACCCAGATTAAGTTAAGTGATGAGGACACCTGACAAATCACAAATACCAAAGATAGACTAGGCTATGCTCTTTTGCTCTATCTGCCCACCGCCATGCCCCTCGTCTCTAAGTCTGCGCCTGCGATACTCACGTTTCTGCCGATGGTTATTAGCACTCTGCCTGCGATCGCGTCACCGCATTCTCCTACTGTAAACGAAATCATGCCTGGACCCATCGCAACGATAGACCCTCAAACTGAGGCGGCTCATCAGTTGCAACAGGGCATTCAATATGCTCAGTCCCAACAGTTTCATTCAGCGCTGCAATCCCTACAGCATGCCCTCACTCTCTACCGAGAAATAGATAACCTGCAAGGCAAAGCGAGAGTCTTGTCCAGTATGGGAATTGTCTATCGCAATCTGGGATATTCCCGCTTAGCCATCACATTTTTTCAGCAAGCATTGGATGTGTTTCACACAACGGGAAATCGTAGAGGTACAGCTTCAGTTTGGGGAGATTTGGGCAATGCCTATGCCGATAGCGGGCAATTTGAGCAAGCCATTGAGTTCTACCAGCGTTCGCTGGCTCTGGCTCGAGAGCTAGGCGATCGCCAGGTTGCTACAAATGCTCTGGGCAACCTGGGCGGAGTTTATAGTGATTTGGGACATTATTCTTTAGCTATTGATTATTATCAACAGTTCATTGTTTCTGCCGAGGCCGTGAGCGATCGCCGAGGGGTGGCGATTGGACTGCTCAATCTAGGGTCTGCCTACACTCACCTGGAACAATATACTCAGGCAATTGAGGTATTGCAGCAATCTTTAATAATGGTGCGAAAAAGTGGCGATCGTCATATGGAGCGACTGATCCTCAGCAACTTGGGCGACGTTTATCGTCACCTGGGGCAATATGAGTCAGCGATTGAAATTTGGTAGTGCGAGGGGCACCCAAACCAAATGCCTTCAGACTTCTGCCTCAAAGCTTTTTCAAAAATCAAACAGGATTGCCATAGAGTACATCTCACTTTTGCCATCTTCTAAAACTCAGTTTTGCGAGGGGCGCGGGCTGCGCCCCTCGCAAAATTGGGATGTACTCTTGTCATATAACAAAATATCTATATTTGAAGATATAGATGCTCGGCTTTTGATCAATATATATAAACATCAACATATCAAGGGAAACCTGCAAACTATATCTCTCAATACATGAGAAATGAAAAGCTTTTTTTCACAATGGAATCAGAGTTCAACGACTACATTTGTGCTTCAAACTAATCAAACAGTCGAGCCAAGCTTGTTCGGAGTCCTTGTGCGGACGAACAGCATTTATTGTGGGATTCACCTCAAGGCACTTTCACTTCCAGAGCAATGTTCGATTCTAGGAATTCTGAGAAATCGACAAGTTGTTCCATTAGCAGAAAACCCCGTAATTTTTAGGGGTGACTATATTCTTGCAATGGCACATCATCCAATGCGAACTCCTACCCTCAAATGGATACTTAACAAGGTTCATCCTGTCTATTACTCTTCCCATAATTGCTTACTGAAATCTCAATTCTCAGCCCAACTGCCCACTGCAAATCAGTCTAATTTGAGCCAACTATTACTAACGTGGCAGTAGTTGTTTTTGCCAAATGCCGTGCTTCGGCTGCGCTCAGCACTCAGATGTTGTATGGGTCTCGACTGCACTTAACCCATGTTCCACCGCCAGATCTTTAGTTGCCAGATTAATAACTCGGTTGCCTGCTGCAATAAGTTAGTTTGACTTTGGAAGTTGTGCTGCTGTCAAAACTGATGATTCATCTGAAGCGTGCGGCAAAATCTATACTTCCAGTTAAATGGCATTTTTCTCAAATGCTTGGCAAGATCTGGAGATAGGTATGTAGCTAAGGGTACTGCTCTCAAAGCCCTTCTACTTTTGCAAAGAGGGTTGGCTTTCCAGAGCGAGTTCTGATTTAGCGTTGTCGAGGTTTGCGATGGTCTTGAAGTGGGTACATATTCCTCAATTCTGAGCCATCTGATTAAAGCTGGTTAGCATCCTGACAGCACTGATTCCCTTTTACTTTTTCATATTGTTTACCGTTTCTTTCCATGTGGCAAGGATTTCTTCAAATTGCAATCACTTTAGCATTGGTAACTGCGATCGCTCCATTCTTTGGGCACTACATCGCCAAAGTATATTTGGGGCAGAAAACTTTACTTGAGCCTATCCTCAATCCCATTGAGCGATCGCTATTCGCCCTGAGTGATGTTTCCGTTAAAGAATCGATGACCGGTTGGCAATATGCCAGAGCAGTTTTGTTCAGCAACCTAGTCATGGGAATACTCAGTTTTCTGGTTTTTCTGGCTCAGGGAGCACTCCCCCTCAATCCAACGGGGTTGAATGCTCCCAGTTGGCACTTAGCGTTACATACTGCGATTTCATTCGTAACCAATACTGACCAGCAACACTATTCCGGCGAAACGACCCTGAGCTATCTCAGCCAGCTAATTCTGGGATTTCTCATGTTTACCTCAGCAGGTACGGGTATTGCTGTCGCGATCGCCTTTATTCGTGGTTTAACTGGGCGATCGTTGGGTAATTTTTACGTTGACCTGATTCAGTCTATCACACGAATTCTTCTCCCGATTAGTATTGTTGGAGCAATCGTGTTGCTGATTGCTGGTGTGCCAGAGACATTGTCTGGTCCTGTGTTGGTGCCTACTTTAGAGAATCCAGAAGTGCAGCAGGCGATCGCCCTTGGTCCCGTAGCCCATTTTGAGATGATTAAAGAATTGGGTGAAAATGGTGGTGGTTTCTTCGGTATTAACTCGGCCCATCCGTTTGAAAATCCCAACGGATTTACCAATCTGTTACAAATTTTGGCAATCTTATCTGTTCCTACAGCGCTAATTTTTACCTTTGGTCGATTTGCCAACAATTTGAAGCAGGCATGGTTACTCTACATCATGGTTTTTGCCTTATTTGTTGGCTTCATTATTATTGCTGCAATTGGTGAGTATCAGGGTAATCCGTTGGTCAATTCGTTGCTTGGTTCATCTACTCCCAACTTGGAAGGCAAGGAAACCCGGTTTGGCTGGGCTGAATCCGTACTCTATGCTGTTACGACGACCGGAACCATGTGCGGCGCGGTCAGCAGTATGCACGATTCCCTCATGCCCCATGCTGGCTTTATCACGCTGTCTAACCTTTTCCTGCAAATCATCTGGGGTGGACAGGGCACAGGCACCGCCTATTTGTTTACCTATTTGATCCTCACAGTTTTCATTACCGGACTGATGGTGGGACGGACTCCCGAGTTTTTGGGGCGAAAAATCGAGAAGCGGGAGGTTATCCTTACTAGTTTCATGATTCTGTTGGTACATCCAATCGCCATTCTCCTACCCGCAGCTATTACCTTGATATTTCCTGATGGTTTATCTGGCATTAGCAATCCCGGTTTTCACGGTCTGTCTCAAGTCGTCTACGAGTATGCTTCGGCAGCAGCTAATAACGGTTCAGGATTTGAAGGCTTAGGGGATAACACGTTGTGGTGGAACCTCAGTGCATCATTAAGCTTGTTGGCTGGACGCTTCATTCCCATCATTGCCTTATTACTGCTAGCCGAAAGCATGTCTCGTAAGCAACTGGTTCCTCAAACAGTCGGCACACTTCGCACCGATACCGGACTTTTCACTATCGTCACCGCTGGCATTATTTTGATTGTCGGTGCTTTAACTTTCTTTCCTGTGTTGGCGCTAGGGCCAGTCGCAGAAGCCTTTCAAATTGCTCGTGGCGGTTAATTCTTAGTTCTCATCTTCTCTCTGGCTATGACAACCCAAAATCCTTCCCGTTCTCCCCGTGTTCCTGGTGGCCCACGAGAATTCCGAAAACACACTCCTAAGCCCAGTATGCGGGGATTGTATCAGCGAGCAATCAAAGACAGTTTTGCCAAACTTGATCCACGGATTGCCGTTCGTAATCCTGTTATGTTTGTTGTTTGGATTGGCACCCTGATAGCACTTCTAGTAACCATCAATCCCAACTTGTTTGGCACGGTTCAAGGTGATAATCAGCGTCTACTCAATGGCTTAATCACTGCTATTTTGTTTTTCACCGTCTTATTTGCCAATTTCGCTGAAGCCGTTGCTGAAGGACGAGGCAAGGCCCAGGCAGATTCATTACGAGCCACCCGCTCGGACACGATCGCCCGCAAAGTGCTGCCTAATGGCTCCATCCAGGAGGTTAATTCCACCGAACTGAGACGGGGCGACCAAGTTCGAGTAGCAGCAGGCGCAATGATCCCGGCTGATGGCGAGGTGATTTCTGGCATCGCCTCAGTTGATGAGTCAGCCATTACTGGAGAATCCGCCCCGGTGCTGAAACAGCCTGGTAGCGACATCGCCAGTTCTGTTACTGGTGGCACACGAGTCATTTCTGACGAGCTATTAATTCAAATTACTGCTGATCCAGGTAAGGGCTTTATCGATCGCATGATTTCTCTGGTTGAGGGAGCCGAACGCAGCAAAACTCCCAACGAAATTGCCCTAACGGTCTTGCTAGCAGTATTAACACTGGTGTTTTTGATTGTCATTGCTACCCTCACCCCTTTGGCAAACTACGTGCAAACTCCAGTTACGATTGCCATTCTAATCTCCTTATTAGTTGCTCTCATCCCTACTACGATTGGTGGTTTATTGAGTGCGATCGGCATTGCAGGCATGGATCGGGTAGCTCGATTTAATGTGATTGCCACGTCAGGTCGAGCCGTTGAAGCCTGCGGTGATGTCAATACATTAGTATTGGATAAAACAGGGACAATCACATTAGGCAATCGCTTAGCGGATGAGTTCATTCCAATCAATGGACATGCTTTACAAGAAGTGGCTAAAGTCGCTTTAGCAGGCAGTATTTTTGATGAGACCCCAGAAGGTAAATCGATTACGGGATTGGCAGAACGGCTAGGAGCCACAGTCGATTTCGATCGCTCGGCAGCAACAGGGGTTGAGTTTTCTGCTCGGACGCGCATGAGTGGCACAGATCTGCCGGAAGGTCGCGAAGTGCGGAAAGGGGCAGTCGATGCCATTAAAGGATTTGTCCGATCGCGGGGTGGTGAAGTCAGCCAGGAGTTAGATGTGGCCTACGAAAGGGTTTCTCGACTGGGGGGCACGCCTTTAGCCTTGTGTCAGGACAACGATCTGTACGGTGTCATTTACCTGAAAGATATCGTCAAGCCCGGACTTCGAGAACGTTTCGACCAATTGCGGCGCATGGGCGTTCGCACAATCATGCTAACGGGAGATAACCGAATTACCGCTTCAGTGATTGCTCAGGAAGCGGGGGTAGATGACTTCATTGCCGAAGCCACACCCGAAGATAAAATCGACGTGATTCGCTCTGAACAGTCCCAAGGCAAATTGGTTGCCATGACCGGGGATGGAACTAACGACGCACCTGCACTGGCGCAAGCCAATGTGGGATTGGCCATGAATTCGGGCACCCAGGCAGCGAAAGAAGCCGCCAATATGGTTGATCTGGATTCCGATCCAACTAAGTTAATTGACTTGGTGACCATCGGTAAACAACTGCTCATTACCCGTGGTGCACTTACAACTTTTTCGATCGCCAATGACATCGCTAAGTATTTTGCCATCATCCCCACCATCTTCGCAGCAGCAGGCATTGGTAGTCTCAATATCATGCGGCTTACCAGTCCTCAATCTGCCATTCTCTCTGCCTTGATTTATAATGCGCTCATCATTCCAGTATTGATTCCTTTGGCCCTTAAAGGAGTGCAATTCCGTCCGTTAACAGCTGATCAACTTCTACAACGAAATATTTTGATTTATGGTTTGGGTGGCATTATCGCTCCCTTTATCGCCATTAAACTGATCGATCTTCTGGTTACTGCCATCGGTTTAGCTTGAAAGCCTGCTTAAAAAGGTTGTCATCTGTCTATTGCTAGCTGAAGAATCTTATGAAAGCCAAATTTTTCCTTCCAGATACCATTGTTCTCATCATTGAAGATCTGATCTCCATAAGTTTGGAATTTCGTCAACGGAAATGGCCGTTACGATTATTTCTGGGATTATGTTTGAGTGTGGCGATCGCTCCTGCCGTTCAAGCCGCAACTGATAATACCCTCAATCGAGGCCAGTCTTTGGCCTTGACTCTACTGGGACTGGTCACTCTTGCTCTCACAGTCTATCTGTTCGTTGTCATGTTTCAACCAGAGCGGTTTTAAATTCACTATGGGCAGTTTACTTGTTTTTGACTTGTGTTTTGAGGTTGCTGATTTTAAGGATGATTTTGCACGTGAGGGATAAGGTATGATACGCGAAATTTTCAGAGCGATCCGCTCTACCCTTGTACTTTTGGTCATGACTGCTGTTTTTTATCCCTTGCTGCTCCTGGCAGTGGGACAGATTGCGTTTCCGTTTCAGGCTAACGGTAGTATGCTTCGTAGCGAACAAGGGACTGTAATTGGCTCTGCTTTAATTGGTCAACCTTTCACTAGCGATCGCTATTTCTGGAGCCGTCCCAGCACTTCCAATTACAGTTCGGCTGAGCCTGCGGCAGATGAAGCGGGCATTTTGCAAACCGGAGTATCAGGTGCCAGTAATTTGGCTCCCAGCAATCCCGCTTTGCTAGAGCGCATTCGTCCAGAGATCGATCGCCTCCAACAAGCGGGCATCCAACCCACGGCTGACTTGGTCTATACATCAGGATCAAGCCTCGATCCTCACATCACACCCACAGCAGCCCTCAATCAGGTACAGCGCATCGCCGCTGCCAGAGGTATCGAAGCAGCTCTGGTAGAACGATTGATTGCCCAACATACCGATCGTCGCTTTCTGGGCATCTTTGGTGAACCGGGTGTGAATGTGCTGAACTTAAATTTAGCCTTAGACACCCTCTAAGCTGCCATCAACACAATCTTGAACCACGGAGGTACAGGGAAGAGAGCACAGGGAAAAACCAAAACTGCGGCGATCGTCTGTGAAGTTTTATGTGATGAATCCCTAATTTAGGAGAAAATACTTAACAAGTATTAATAATTCCTCTGGTTTCTATGCTGCTGCTTGGAAACCAGGAAAATTGGGGTTTCAGCATCAACGGTCCAGATAGTAAATAACCACAGCTATGATTCACTCTAGCCAGATTAGTATGTATCCAGATCATTCCCTGACTTCACCTGATGCTAGTTATCAACGCCCTGCTAAGCGGGGCAAGCACAAAATCTTCATTGGCATGGCTCCAGGCGTAGGTAAAACGTTCAGGATGTTGGAAGAAGCCCATCAACTGAGAGCAGAAGGCACGGATGTCGTTGTCGGTTTACTGGAAACGCATGGACGTGAAGAAACCGCTGCCAAAGCTGTTGGATTAGAATCTCTACCGCTGCAACAGGTAACTTACAACAACATCACTTTAGTGGAAATGGATACTGATGGGATTATCCAGCGATCGCCCCAACTTGTCCTGGTTGATGAGTTAGCCCACACCAATGTCCCCGGTTCAGTACGGGAGAAACGTTACCAGGATGTTGAGGTGATTTTAGAAGCAGGGATTGATGTCTACTCCACAGTCAATATTCAGCACTTGGAAAGCTTGAATGATCTGGTTGCAAAAATCACTGGAGTGCGGGTGCGAGAACGCATCCCCGATCGCATCCTGGAAGATGCCGATGAAGTTGTGGTAATTGATGTGACACCAGAAACGCTGCAAGAACGATTGGTGGAAGGTAAAATATACGCTCCTAACAAAGTAGATCAAGCCCTACAAAATTTCTTTCAACGTCGCAATCTAATTGCCCTGCGAGAACTGGCCCTGCGAGAGGTAGCTGACAACGTTGAGGAAGACGGGACAAGTACCAACCAATATGATTATTGCAATATTCAAGAGCGGGTAATGGTCTGTATTTCGACCTATCCTAACTCCTTGCGCCTGTTGCGCCGAGGAGCCAGAGCCGCTAATTATATGAACGCCCGACTATATGCATTATTTGTTGCCAATCCCGATCGCTTTCTCACAAAAGCAGAGAGCTTACATATCGAAACCTGCCAGCGGCTTTGTGAAGAATTTGGCGGCGAGTTTTTGCGGGTAGAACATAGCAATGTCGCGACAGCCATTATTGAGGTGGCCAAAGCTCGCCGGATTACTCAAGTGGTGGTCGGTGAAAGTCGGCGATCGCGTTGGGAACTCTTGTTCAAAGGTTCCCTCAGTCAACGATTGATCCAGTCCTTAACCGATGTGGATTTGCATATCATTGCTACAGACAAAGAAGCAGAAGAGAAAAATGCTGGGGGCTTGAAGAAGCAGTTAGAGGATTTGTGAGTGGCGGCGCGACTTACAAATCCTCCAATTTTTTTTAGCCCAGTAGACGGGAGAGCTACGCGCTGTCTCGTAGAGCAGCGTCGGGATGAGAGTCGCGGCGATGAGGAGCATCACCCCGGAACAAGGTTGTGTAGCAACGAGTGGAGTGGGTGAGCGACGAATCGCCAAATAACGTACAATTGTTCTAGCTGCAAAAAACGGCGTTGCTGGAATCTGTTGTAGCCACACCGAGGGGCATCCGGTGTCTGCGCGTGGAGGCGTACTCAATAGAGAGCCAAAGAAACGCGAAGCCTGCGCTGTACCGCTTTGCGGTCAGCGTCGGGAGTATGTCACTTTTTCCGGAAAAATCTGTAAGTTCTCACTAACCTGAATTTAGACTAATTTTGTCTCCTGCGCCGTGAAATGTCGTCTATGAAGGCATTTCGCGGCGCAAAACCCTTTTAGCCCTCACTCCGCACTTTCAAGTGTCACATCAAAAATTTAACGGCATAATTTACGTTTAATGTGAAGACAAAAATAGACTTGTCCAGCCTGATTATCGTTGTTTTTGTTCTAGTAGAGGCTTGATATCAATGCCACATTGCTTTACATCAACTGCCTCGACGAGGCACTCAGGCTGCCTTCAGTGCAAGTGAAATGCTCTTTTGTGTCTCTGTGGTTTTATCTCCCTACCTACTATGACTTCCCCAGATCAAATTATTGTTCCTTTAGATGTCGGTACTAAAGCAGAAGCGATCGCTCTCCTCGATCAGTTACCCCAAGTCTCCTTTTGGAAAGTCGGGCTGGAATTATTCGTCAGCACTGGTCCACAGATTCTCGAAATCCTCAAGCAACGACAAAAGCGCATTTTTTTGGACTTAAAATTTCATGATATCCCCAACACAATGGCAGGAGCCTGCCGCGCCGCTGCTCAGTATCATGTCGATTTATTAACGGTTCATGCGACGAGTGGACGGGTTGCCTTAGAAACCGCCCAACATGCCGCTCACGCAGGAGCCGCTGCCATCGGCTGTCCCCCGCCGCGACTGATTGCTATCACACTGCTGACCAGCCTATCTTCCCAAGCCCTCGCCTTTGAATTGAAAGTTCCTTTAGAGCTACCCGACTACGCTTTGCAAATGGCCTTGCTAGCTCAGGAGTGTGGCTTATCGGGAGCCGTCTGCTCTCCACAAGAGGTGGCTCAATTGCGGCAGATTTGCGGAGATAATTTTGTGCTGGTGTGTCCGGGAGTTCGACCAACGTGGGCCGAGGTGGGTGATCAACGGCGATCGCTTACTCCCAAAGCGGCTTTGCAAGCAGGGGCCACCTATCTGGTTATCGGCCGCCCGATTACTCAATCCCCCAATCCGGCAGCAGCTTTTGAGCACATCTGCCAAGAACTCTCCTAACTGTCCAAAAATGACACGTACCCCCCACGATCAATTCGCCAAACACTTTCTAGAAGATCTGCTGACATCGATTGGGCAGGTCAAGCTGAGTCAAGAGATTGCTGGAGAAGTGCGGCAAGCAGATCTGTGGTTTGTGCCCAACCCTGCGCTTGAGACGAACTCATCCGCATTAGGGATTTTGGGGCGAATGACAACCTCATCTTGTCTACTCGAACCGTTTCGCAATCCAGTACCAGCCTATGAGATTCGGCTTTGTATGAGTAAATTGTTCGATCTTCATGCCGAATTGCGGCGGAAATCAAAAAGGAAGAAGTCGAAGCCATCCAAATCTCTTGCCCGACTATGGATTTTGACTCCAACCATCTCAGCAAAATTGCTGAAAGGATTTGCCGCGATGGTAGAGGGCGGTTGGATGGATGGTGTGTATTTCCTACCAGAGGAATGTTTTACTGCAATCGTTGCAATTCACCAACTTCCCATCACACCCTCTACACTATGGCTCCGACTGATGGGCCGTGGAGCAGTGCAATCTGAGGCAATTGCAGAACTCTTGGCTCTACCGAAAAGTCACCCTTTTAAGCAAAATGCTCTGGAACACTTGGCCATGTTGCGAATTCACCTACAAACACGGCAGAATTTGAACAGAGATGAGCAGGAATTAGCCATGAAAATCACTCCCGTCTATCAGCGCTGGCTAGAGGAAACTTTAGAGCAAGGTCGCCAAGAGGGTCGCCAAGAGGGTCGCCAAGAGGGTCGCCAAGAGGGTCGCCAAGAGAGTC
>Ga0224723_1000230_pt1 | contig 38734 bp, 35 predicted proteins | sample Balambano_FR2_Me_FD_161647 | JGI IMG/M metagenome (GOLD analysis project Ga0224723, IMG submission 161647) | Freshwater sediment microbial communities from Lake Towuti, South Sulawesi, Indonesia - Balambano_FR2_MetaG | ecosystem: Environmental > Aquatic > Freshwater > Lake > Sediment | place... | reverse complement strand
ACAATCGTATTAAATTGATTAAACGGCAAGCCTATGGCTTCGTAAATTTCAGCAATTTTCGGGAAAGGCTGTTAGCTTGCTTCTCTGATTAGCAAAAGTTATCACCGTACTAACAGAAGAACCGAAATTACTAAATATACTCTTCCTTATCAATGGATTTTGGACAGAGTACTACCTGCTAGAAAAGTCAATAATAGAAAATCTTATAGGGAAAATTGGTGGATATTTGGAGAGCCAAGACCACAACTAAGAGATGCACTAGAAGGGCAAACTAGATATATTGCTACACCGCTAACTGCTAAACATCGCTTTTTCTGTCTGCTTTCCACAGAAATAGTTCCTGATCAAAGTCTTGTTACTATTACTCTTGATGATGCTTACTTTTTAGGAGTCTTGTCTAGTGAAGTTCATGTTGTTTGGGCATTAGCAGCAGGTGGTCGTTTAGGTGTTGGAAATGACCCGCGTTACAATAAAACCCGTTGCTTTGACCCTTTTCCCTTTCCAGATCCCACATCTGAGCAGAAACAGAAAATTCGGGAATTGGGAGAACGATTAGACGCACACCGCAAACGAGTTCAGGCACAGCATCCCGAAGTCACCATTACCGGAATGTATAACCTGCTAGAAAAACTGCGGAAAGGGGAGGCGTTTAGTGAGAGCGATCGCACCTACAACGACAAAGCCCTCGTCTCTACCCTCAAACAAATCCACGATGAGTTAGATATCGCCGTCTTTGAAGCCTACGGCTGGCAACCCACCCTCAGCGACGAAGAAATTTTAGAACGACTGGTTAAGCTGAATGGCGATCGCGCCGAAGAAGAACGCAACGGGCTAATTCGCTGGCTCCGTCCTGAATATCAGGCTCCTGGCGAAGTCAAAACCCAGCAAGTCCTTACCGGAGTGGTTGAACCCGAAGAAACCATCATTGCCCCCGTCGAGCAAAAACCCTTCCCCAAACAGCCCAAAGAACAGCTAGCCACCATCCGCGATCTGCTCCGCACCAGCGGCGGCGAATGGACGATTGCGCAAATTGCCGCTCAGTTTAAGGGCGGTGGACGCTATAAAGGGGCGATCGCCGAAAACCTGGAACGGTTGGAATGGTTTGGTATGCTGATTGTTCGTGAAGAAGGACAAATCAAACGCTGGCAATTTGCCGAAATGCAGCAGGCAAGCTAGAGGATAGTTGAACCCAATCTGTAACCCAGGAAATTGTAGGGGCGTAGCATTCGGGCAAAAATTTTTGGTCTATAGCACTTGAAGAGTTGATCAGGACAACGTTGGACTCGCCAAAGCTTTATATAGACAGGGTTTCGATTCATCCCTCATCCCTCATCCTTCATCCTTTTGCTATATCTGAGATCTTGCACCAGTGGCAGAAGGCATTGCACTAGAGCCTTGAGATCAATCTCAGGCTCAAAGCTAAAACTCGTTAAAACGAGTTGGAACGGTTTTGTACTGGGCATTTGAGTCAGTTGAAACTGACTTAAGCTTTAAGCCCGGAATTGATTCCAGGTCAGGTCATCGGGCGACTTACAGAAGACTCTGCCTCTATCTGCAACTAGAGGAGGCAGAGCCTCTAAAGCGGCATTTCCAAGCAAAGCCTGGAAACGAGAATTAACGAGGCGTTAACGAGACACGATTCACAATTCGGCTAAGCAGACCCGCTTCGTCAAGATTCGCACCACTTCACCTGGATTGATCGTGGGCAGTTGTCTCGACCACTCCTCCGGTCGAGACAACTGCCCAACTGAAACTGAGTTATTACAAAGGCATTCACCACAGCGGGACTGCCGATCGCCAATACTCGCAAAATGTCAGGAGAAGGGCGATCGCGCAGATCGATTGAGGACTGAGTGAAAGGATAAGCCTCTGGGTTGCATGAGTTTTCTGTCATCATGGTTGAACTCCATATAAGGGGTAAGCCACTGCTGCTGCCGTCCAAAGCGAAAGCAGTGGCTTTTGAACAACCCAATATTCTCATTTTTTAGACATAGCGACAAGATGAGAATGCTGGCACTATTGGGGCATGGGCGCAAAAAATCGAATCAAGGAACTTTTAGACCAGCGAGGCATAACCCGGTATCGGTTTTGGCAAGATACCGGATTAAGTAGGGCAACTGCTTATCGACTGTGCGATGAGCCGACCTACATTCCAACGGGAGAAGTGATTGAAAAAATTTGTCGCGCCTACGGTTGGCAACCTGGAGATTTCATCATCTATGAGCCGGATGAAGATGAATAGGGGCGATCGCATTTATATGCAAAAGCAGGATGCCGCCTGAAAAGCATCTTTAGAGGTATGAAGCGAGTAAGATGCCGATTGCGAGTACTAATGGCAGAACGAGAAATAACCCAGACTCAGTTAAGAGAAGCTTTGGGTCTGGGTAGTCACACTATTTCTAAGCTTTATAACAATCGGTTTGAACGGGTAGACCGAGAAACGGTTGAAAAGCTCTGTGATTATTTTGAGGTCGAGATCGGGCAATTATTTGTTTTGAAGGATGAAGATGAGTAGGGGCGATCGCCTCTAAAACTTATGCTGTCTGAAGTAAATTTTGTTCACACGCTGCAAAGATTAGCCTGAGAACCCCAAGAACTGCCTCAGTATTTTGAATCGAATACAGGTCAGTTTCTTCAACCGCTCCCGTTAAAAGCAGCCGATAGAATTTCCAGCCTTCCCCGTTGGTAACAATTCCAAATACATCGATCTCTCGATTAATCTGATGGTTACTCCATTGGCAAGCCGCCATTTCAACCAAACATTGAGCTAATCCCTGCTCAAAATCATCCTTCTTGGCCTCCATCACGCAGAGAAAAGGAGCGGATAGGTAATCTCTGTCTTCCGCCACCAAATAATCCACATAGCCACCTAGCAAATCGGTTTCGAGATTTGCCCCCTTCCAAATTTTTAGGCGGTTAAAACCTTCAATTCCTTCCTCTAAAATGGCATCGATTAATAGTTTTTTAGATTCCTCAGATGCCCTTAAGTCAAATCGTTGCAGCTTTTGCAGACGCTGTTTAAAGAAGTTGCTAGGAAGAACCGATTCTGCCTCAATCACCCAGGGTGTTAATTTGGTGAGGTGAAGATACTGAAATGCTGCCGCCAGGCTGAAACCAGAAAATTTGTGCTTTTTGGGTTTAGACTTGAGCGACATTTTCATCTTCCTCTAGGGCGCTAAAATTCATACTTGGATTAAGCAATGCCCTTTTCCTAGCCTTTGTCCAGATCTGCGACTTCTCTAAGAAGTCGCAGATCTTACCCCCTTAAGTTTGTGATATTAAGTTGTAACGATCAGTCTCTCGCCATCCAGTTTCAGATGATATGAGTTGAACGTTAAATACCTCTGTAAAAGAGGCTGTTATCTGCTGCTGTACATGACTCAGTTTAACAGTAGGAAGAAACTGAGCCAAACTGCCAACAGGCTTATCCGCAATGCCGCACGGCACAATCTGACTAAATCCTTGCAGAGCGGGACAAACATTCAGCGCAAAGCCGTGCATTGTAATCCAGCGGCTGACCTTAATGCCGATCGCCCCCACTTTACATCCTTCCACCCATACTCCGGTCAACCCTGACACCCGCTCGCCCGGTAGCCCATAAGCTGCCAGCACTCGAATCAACACTTCCTCTAGCTGGCGCAAATACCAGTGTAAGTCTTGCTGATAGTGGCGCAGGTTCAAAATGGGGTAGCCGACGATTTGACCGGGGCAATGGTAGGTTACTTCGCCACCGCGCTCGACCCGGCAAACTTCTACGTCTGAGGTGTCTGGATCAAATTTTAAGAAATCTAAAGTGGCTCCTTGTCCCAATGTGTAGATGGGCGGATGTTCTAGCAACAGCAGCACATCATCCAGGTCGGGTTGGCTGCATCGGGCAGAGAGGAGCGATCGCTGCCATTCTAAAGCCGTTGCATAGGGCACAAGCCCCGGTTCGTAGAGCAAACACCGACGGGGATAGGTGTGGGGTGATGAGGCGATCGCAAGTGTACCCAAGTCCATTTTTGAAATCAAGGGTGAATTGACACAAATTTAGCTAAAAACGTCGTTGTTCTAGTCAAGAATTATCAACGGATGCAAAACATTTTAAACGACACTGTTCTCCAGAATACAAAGTGCTAGGGTGAAAACATAACCTAAATACTTAGGGGAGGCGACTCCATGAAGCTTGTTATCCAGGGCAAAAACATCGAAATCACCGATGCGATTCATGAGTATGTACATCAGAAGATTGAAAAGGCAGTCAATCATTTCCAAAATTTAACGACTGAAATAGATGTGCATCTATCGGTAGCCCGCAACCCTCGGATAAACCCCAAACAAACGGCTGAAGTTACGATTTACGCAAACGGTACGGTTGTTCGAGCCGAAGAAAGCAGCGAAAACCTTTATGCCAGCATTGACCTGGTTGCCAACAAAATTGCTCGACAGCTGCGGAAATACAAGGAAAAACGGCAAGCCCAAATTCATGCTCCGGTTAAAACAGCAGAAGCAGTCAGTGAGCAGCCTGTTGAAGCTGATCTAACTAAAGATCGCGCTCCTGAACTGCCGAGCGAAGTGGTTCGTACCAAATATTTTGCAATGCCTCCAATGACTGTAGAGGAAGCGTTGGAGCAATTAGAATTAGTAGACCACGATTTCTATATGTTCCGCAATTTGGAAACAGGCGAAATTAATGTGATCTATGAGCGGAATCATGGAGGCTATGGCGTGATTCAACCGAGAAACAACAACGGTCATGTAAACGGCAAGTTTGCCCAAATTGCTCACGAAAAAAGGACTGTTGAAACAGCAAATCACGCCCAATCGTAAGATCAGCACAAAACGAGCGCTCAGATCTGCGACTTCTCGAAGAAGTCGCAGATCTTAACCTCTCACTTAACCTTTCAAAGGTTAATTCACTACGTTAATGAGTTTGCCTTCGATGCAAGCCTGAATATTTGCAATCAATTCTGCCCCCAATCGTGCCGCCATTTCTTCACTGTTGTAAGCGATGTGTGGCGTAGCAACAACATTGCCTAATCTGATTAACTCCAGCATTTCTCTCGTCGGCACGCCTGAAACTGGCTCATCTTCAAATACGTCAAGGGCGGCTCCAGCAATACGCTTTTGATTCAGAATTTTAATCAACGCTTGCTGATCGACGATCGCCCCTCTAGCCGTGTTAATCAAATAAGCAGAAGGCTTCATCAAATTTAGCCGCCTTTCATCAATTAAATGCCTCGACTGTTTCGTTAACGGCAAATGCAGGCTGAGAATATCAGAGGTGGCAACTAGCTGGTCGAGATCGGTTGAGGAAGTTTTGGAGGTGGCGTGGCTGACGTGCATTCCGAGGGCGATCGCCAGCTTTTCCACCTCTCGCCCGCTATTCCCATAGCCAATCAGCCCTAGCTGTTTGCCGCGCAACTCTACCCCACGAAACCGCTGCTGATTCCAGTTGCCTTCCCGCAAAAATAGGTTTGCTTCCAGAATTCTGCGCGTGACGGCAAAGATTAGCCCAATCGTATATTCTGCGACCGCTAGAGCATTGTGAGTGGGACAGTTGATCACCCTAACGTTAGCTGCGCTGGCGGCTTGCAGGTCAATCTGGTCGTAACCCACTGCCAAAACCACTATGTATATTAAGTTGGGGTTGCTCCGGATAATATTCTCAGTGACGTTAATCCAGCTCACCGCAATCAGTTCCGCGCCGTCAATTCTTTGAATCACTTCCTCTTCTGTGGCAGGCATTTCCTCATAGAAGGTGGCTTCTCCTAAGCTTTTTAATTTAGCTTTGTCAGCTTCTGATAAGTCAGAAGGGTCAGGCAGGACAAATTTCATTTACTTAGCCTCATCGGGTTCCAGGAGCAATTGTTCGACTCGTCGCTGCATTGCCTGATGCCGTTCTACGCCTTCATAGGTGTAGCGGTTGTAGCCGTTGAGTTCGATTTGCGTTTCGATGTTTTCAATCCGCTCATTGGTATCAGGATGGGTTGAGAGCCAAGCAAACGGCAGGCTTTCTTCTTCTGCTTCTTCCAGGGTAATCATCAGGTTGCGGAGTCCGTCAGCCGCATAGCCCGAAGTTGCCAGAATGCGAGTGCCCAGGGCATCTGCCTGACGCTCCATGTCACGGCTGTAGCTTAATACTGCCAAATTCGCAGCATAGCCTCCATAAGGAACCAATTGCAGCAAGTTAGCAGTCAGGTTGCCGCTGGTGACAAGCTGAAAACCGTGTGAGAGAACGGCATGAGACAATTCATGCGCCAGTAAACCCGCTAGTTCTGCTTCAGAATTTGCCTCTAGAATAGCTCCGGCGTTAACAAAAATCTTGCCGCCGGGAAGGGCAAAGGCATTTAGCGTTTCGTCTTCAACGACGTAGAATTCATATTCAAAGTCATCTCGTCCGCTGACTTCTGCTAACCGTTGCCCTAATTCATTGACGTAGGCAACAACGGCTTCATCTTCAACTAGCTCTAGCTGTCGGGTTGCCTGGTTTGCGATGCTTTCTCCCACCGCAGACTCGCCGCGCAGCATCAAAACAGTAGTTTCAATCGCAGATAAAGGACCGAATAAATTTCCCGTGAGAACAAAGCTGGCTGCTCCGGTGACAAAGTTGGCGATCGCATTTCCCCTCAGCCGACTCCGGGTACGATCCTGAAACTCTTCTAAATGCTGGTCTGCTAATGCCTCAAACTCCGTTACGTCTGGGCGATCGGGATTCAGCAAAGCAAATTGTCGAGCGGCGACCGAGGCTTCTAGCCAATGTTCATTTGCTGCCAGAGAATCAACTCGTGCCCGGATTAGCTCCGGCTCATCAGGGTAGAGCGTTGTTGCTCGTTCCAGAACTGCCAGAGACTCTTCAGGTTTGTCTTGCTCGGCTAGAACTTCGGCATGAAGCAGATGACCGGGAATAAATTCGGGATATTCCGCTACTAAAAGCTCCAGGGGAACCATTAGTCGGGTATACAATTCTGCCTCTCGTCCGGCGTTTGCTTCTCGCCAGTAAACCTGTCCGGCGGGAGGCAGTTGTGAGGGGTCGGAGATTGCAGCGGGGCGATCGCGCACTGCTTCGGCGACAAGCGGCTCTTTTGCTTTGCGATAAAGAAATTCTGCCTGTTCATACTGCCCTTGCAGGTAGAGGCGATCGGCTTCAATCAAAAGCTGCTGCCGATCTTCATCAGCCAGTGTCGTGGAAGGCTCTGCCTCAGCAGGTAAATCGGCGGGATCAGGTGGTGAAGTGGGGGCGATCGCCTCTCCTTCGGCATCTGTAGAACCTGCGGGAACTTCACTATTCTCTAAATCAGGCTTTGGCTCAACCTCAACAGATTCAGCTTCCTCGGATTCAGGCTGCGCTAATTCAGAGCTTTCTACCTCTAAAGGCGCGATCGCATCGTCGCTTGTTTCAACTTCAGGATCAACTGTTATAGGTAGGCGATCGCTGATTATGGGTTGGCGATTATTGATTTCGGGTAAGCGTTCGTTGATTTCGGGTAGGCGTTCGTTGATTTCGGGTAAGCGTTCGTTGATTTCGGATAAGCGTTCGTTGATTTCGGGTTGGCGATTGTTGATTTTGGGTTGACCGACAACTGGATGAACTTCTACACCCTGAACCTCTGCTAGAGGCAAGGCAGATTCGGCGATCGGTTTTAACTCGACTGGGGCGATCGGCTGAACGATGCTCGTTTCAGCAGACCGATGTTCAACCAAAATTTCTTCAGGAAGAGCAGCTTGCACCGCAGGGCACAGCAGAGCTGCTCCAGCGCAGCCAATTAGCATCCAGATTGGTTTCATAGCGCTCCAGTCCAGTTAGAATTTCCAGTAATCGCGTTTCCGACACCGCAGGCTACTGCCCTATTCAGTTTGTAACTCTAAAGTAAGGAGTTGGGCACAAAATATTGGGTTGTTTCTATCATTAAAACTGAAGGCACTGATCACCTATCTGAGCTGAAAGCATGAATGACAAGGGCACTAGTTATATGCTGTGGCTGATCTGGCTATTTGGAGTAGCAGGAGTCCATCGGCTTTATAACAAAAAGATCTTTACGGGCGTTCTGTGGATGTGTACGTGGGGCTTGTTGGGCGTGGGTCAACTCGTGGATCTTTTCCTGATTCCTAACATGGTTGATGAACACAATACCAAAGCCCGAATCAAGCTAGGCTTGTCGCCAATGGGTGTACCTTATCAGCCCACGATTGAAGCATTGGTTCAATCGGTACCTGATTCTAAACCTCTACTCTTGACCCAAGATCAGCTAATGCTCAAATTGCTTAAAGCGGCTCAGGCAAGAGGGGGCAAACTATCGGTGACACAAGCAGTGCTAGATACCGAATGTAACTTTACTGACGTAGAGAACACGCTGCGAGCGATGGCAAAAACTGGTTATGTGGCGATCGAGAATGATCCGACAACAGGGGTTGTGCTTTACGACTTTGTTGAGCTTTAAGGATCGTGGATTAAATAAGCTGCAATTTTCGTGCTTAAGATCTACGACTTCTCGAAGAAGTCGCAGATCTTGTGGCCTGTTTTTATCTCCTAGTTTCCGACCAGCCATTTCTGACCATTGAGCCGTTGAGCCGTGTAAAGCACCAGCAAGTCTAAACTGACTCTGCGCTCGTCAATCATGAATGATTCCAGAGTGCTTGGCTTGCCGCCATTGTCAGCATAGGTAAAGACCTTTGCACCCTGAATGTCTTCCTTGAGGAAGCCAATATTAAACTGACGCTTACCGCTTTTCCAATGACCGATTACCTGCCAGCATTCAGGGTTTTCGTCTAAGCCACTAATCGGCAGCTTTTGCTTTTCAAACTTCAGGTCTAGATCTTCAATGCCCTGCTTTGCCAAGTTTTCCTTTAAAGTCGGCAGAAAATGCTGGTTAATAAATTCGGCAAAAGGCTTATCTTCTAGAGCGGGAGGCTTTTCTTTCTTAGCCTTAGCAGCAGGTTTGGCATCGCCATCGCCATCCTCAGCCTTTTCCTTTGCCGCTTTTGCTGCCGCAGCTTTGGCTTTTCTTTCCTCCGGAGATGGTTTGTCTCCAGCCGCCGCAGCGGGCTTTTCACCTGCGGGCGCTTTCGCTTGAGCATCTTCTGGGGTCGGCTTACGCTCTGAACCAGTTGGATCTTCGTCAGGCTTATTTGCAGAAGGAATCGGAGCTGCTTCTGGCTCATCTGAGCTGGGCGCGTTGTCCTCTGATACTTCGGGAGTGTGAGCAGTGCCAGCAGCAGGGTTTGCAACTTCTTCTCGTTGAGCCGTTTCAGACACCGCTGGTTTTTCGGCTGCATCGGTCACGGCTTCAGACTTCCCATCGGCGGGAAGGTCGGTGGTTTTTGCCTCTGAATTTTCCCCAGAGTTCGATTTAGCTTCTTCTGCCATTGTGAGGTGAGTCCTTACGTGAATCTCGACGGCTTAGCTTCTGATGCCTATATGCCTTGATACGTTCTCATCTTAATGAATAGTGGCTTTGTTGCTCAACTTGTTGTGGATGGAAATTTTAATAGGGCGATCGCCCCGTTTGCAAAAAACTAAAGAATCGGTTGTGACGAGAATACAATAGACCAGATAATATAGTTAAGGCTTGACTAACAAAATAATCAGGCACCTGGAGAGGTGGCAGAGCGGTTGAATGCGGCAGACTCGAAATCTGTTTAAGGGAAACCTTACGGGGGTTCGAATCCCCCCCTCTCCGTTGAAGAATCAAAAGCGAGAAGCAGGTTAAGGATTATCAAAATCAGTTTAATCTAGGCTTAATCAGAAGGAATAATTTGCCTCATAGAACCTGGATGCAGATGTGAGCTTCAGCACAGATTTAAGTTTCCTTGGGCTTACCTTGAATCTGTTGTGAATTTCTCTTCATCATGGTTATTAGGTGAATCTGATCAATCTGAGTCTTGAACTGTTTTACTTAGAACCTTATGCCGCTGTCTCGTGTCCTCAGTGCTATTGTTGCGATCGCCCTTGCTCTGGGGATGATTGTCTTGGGGGGGTGGTACTTTACCCTCGGTTTCGGCATCATCATCTATCTGGGGCAACTAGAATATTTTCAGCTTGTTCGCGCAAAGGGAATTGCTCCAGCCGCCAAGACGACTTTAGCAGTCAGTCAAGCGCTCTTAATTATTTCAACGGTTTATCCTACGACGCTGGCTGATGCAGTTTTGCCCGTCGCCGGGACTTTTATCTGCTTCTATCTGCTATTTCAGCCCAAATTTGCCACGATCGCCGACATCTCTGCTTCGGTTTTGGGATTGTTCTATGGCGGCTACTTGCCGAGCTATTGGGTGAGGCTGCGATCGCTTGGTAATGCCGCAGTCAGCAACTTACCTCTGGGTGGCTACTTTCCCACCTCCCTCGGAAGCCTGCGCGATCTTCCCATTGGGCTAACCACGACCCTGCTAGCCTTTGGCTGCATCTGGGCGGCAGACATCGGCGCTTATGTCTTTGGCAAGCTGTTTGGCAAGACTCGGCTTTCTGACATCAGCCCCAAAAAGACCGTCGAAGGAGCCGTGTTTGGAGTCGTGGGCAGTGTTGGCGTGGCAATTGTAGGGGCATGGTACTTGGGTTGGGCGGGGTGGCCGCTCTCCGGCATGGCGTTAGGCTTGCTGATTGGCATTGCCAGCTTGCTCGGCGACTTAACCGAATCGATGATGAAGCGAGATGCCGGAGTCAAAGATTCGGGACAGTTGATCCCCGGTCATGGTGGCATTCTTGATCGGGCAGACAGCTACGTCTTTACCGCTCCACTGGTCTATTATTTCGTCACTCTGCTGCTGCCTCTATTGCCCAATTGAATAAACGGTGGGGTGTCTCCCCTGCTCGAACGGGCAAGATACCCATTCCACAGGAAGTGCAGCGAGAACTTAGTTTAAGGAATAACGTTAATTTTACCCTGGCAAAAAAGCTGTGCTGGCTCCAAAGTCAGCGTTTGAATATCAACTTCTGATCCCAGATCGATCGGGAAACCATGCAGATCGGTCAGGAATAACCCTCGCTTTGCCTGCAAGTGAGGCAACCATTGAGGATGAATAAGCTGCAACTCACGCCCGCTGACTAGCTGTAGCCCCGTGCGAATGATCAAAAGCGTTGTTTCACCGCTGACCGAGATCAGGTTTGCGCTTAACGTAAGCTGATCTGCGCCAATTGAAATTTTGAGGTTTTGCAGATTCAAGGACTGCTCTTCGCCGTTCTCCGTTAAGCCTGTCGCATCACTCGATCGCAGCAAACTCACCACAAACTCAGTCACAGCATTTGCCAACAGCGGAGATTGCAAGGAAGCGTTTAGCTCTGCCTCTCGCAGCAACAGTTCACCCCAAACGGGCACAGTTTCTAGCAGCCGCAGCGGTTTTCCTTTAATTACCTGCCCCAAGTTGACCCGAATTCCTGAACCCGTCAGGTGAATTTGGTTTAGATGAAGCCCTTGATAGATTACCCCTTGAGCCGCGACTGAGATTTGGGGAATTTGCCCGGTGAGCAGTTGGCGATCGCCCCCTTCAACTTGCAGCTCTAGCTGATCGACCTTCTCGACTTGCGATCGCAGCCACAGTCTTATGGCTGGAGATAGAACGCTGCTAATAATTCGACTCTGCTTAGCTGGAGCCGAGTTTTTATCTTGCTCTAAAGGCAATAGCGTTGTCTCCTAAGCAGCTTAAATTCAACAAAAGCCAAACTAAATTATAAAATGGCAGTCTTAACTGGTCTGAGAGCAGCTTACAGCACATCCTGTGCTTCCGTATACAGATCTAAAAATCCTAAATCAATTGTGAGAGAAGTAGATCAAACCTCTACAAGAGCGCCTTGCAATAAGCGAGCAAATTATGACTTAGACCGATCCCGCTTCCGATCCCCATCCGGGGCAAATGTCATGAAGTTCTGACATGGCGATCCCACTCGTGCCCGTAAAACCGTTAACTCTTTAGTAATCAAGCTTCTGAACCCCTTGATCTCCTGTTTGTTTTTTTGCAATATAAACCCAACGGCTGATCCCCGTGATCCCCGAAAAATCCTGTCTTATCCTCTTGAAACTTAAAATCTGATGCCTGTTTGGACTAGAAGCTTATCCGCACAAAGGGTGACTCGCTGTCCAAGCAGATATCTCAGAGAAAATCGACCCGATATAGAAACTACCGGAGATTGAATCATGGCAAATGAACGCCTACCCCTAGAGGAAATGACGCTAAGACAGCTTCGCAAGATTGCCAGCGAGTATGGTGTATCCCGTTACAGTCGAATGCGTAAAGAGCAGTTGTTAACCTCGATTCAGGAAGCTCAGAAAGCAAAATACCCGACCAGTTCACCCCGCATTTTGGAGGCACAGGAAGAAGTGGAAGCAGCAAAATTTGATGTCGGACAGAGCGATCGCACAGGTGGTTCACTGACTGTTGTTGACGAAGGGCTTGCTGATCTTCCTGAAGGCTATGGAGAAAGCCGCATCGTCCTGATGCCTCGTGATCCCCAGTGGGCTTACACCTACTGGGATGTGCCAAATACTCACAAAGAGGAAATGCGTCGTCAGGGTGGCTACCGTCTAGCACTGCGCTTCTATGATGTCACCGACATAAACCTGGACTACCAAAGACCTCATAGCTTGCAGCAGTACGAGTGTGATGAACTGGCGCGGGAATGGTACTTGCCCATTCCAGTAAGCGATCGGGACTACATGGTTGAGATTGGCTACATCGCTGGGGATGGTCGCTGGCTCGTCCTGGCTCGTTCAGCCCCCGTCCGGATTCCGCCCGTCTATCCCTCCGACTGGATCGATGATCAATTTATTACCGTGTCTTGGGAAGAAGACCTGCGCGGCAAGCAGTTTGTTGAGTTGGTTCCTCCCAGCAAACGGATTGCCGCAGCAGGAGTGGCGGCAGCGGCTACTGGCAACGCAATTTACGACGAGATTTTTGGCATGGCTCAATCTGCTGAAGCTCAACGAGTTGCTGGGTCACTGTTTGGTTCAATGCAGCAGGTGCCTGAGCAAGCCATCAGCTCTTATGTCTTCCCGTCTGGCGTGGGGATGTGGGCAGTTCCTACCATGTCAGGGCTAACCATGTCTGGCGTTGGGATGTCAGGAGTTGGTTTCTCTGCTTCGGCTCCTCCCATTCGCCCCCGTCAGTTCTGGCTGGTTGCCGATGCGGAGCTGATTGTCTACGGTGCAACTGAGCCAGATGCAACTGTCACGATTGGCGGTCGCCCGATTAAGCTCAACCCCGACGGCACTTTCCGCTTCCAGATGTCCTTCCAGGATGGACTGATTGACTACCCGATTATGGCTGTTGCTGCTGACGGTGAGCAAACCCGCTCAATTCACATGAAGTTTACTCGTGAAACTCCAGAGCGTAACACCAACACAAAAGCAGAAGCCGTTCAAGAATGGCTAGTGTAGGCAGAACCTGCGCGAGCGGAACGCCAATCAAGCGGTTTCTACGCTAACAGGGGGCTTAAGCCACCTAGTCTATAGGGGAGTGCGTAAGTCCTGGTAGATTTTCCCCAACTTTTGAGTAGCAGAGGGTGAGGGTTTCCTTTCACCTTCTGTTTTTGTTTTATAGCGGTAGCCATATTGATTAGGACATTTTGGTAGCGCGGCCCAGCCGCGCTACCAAAATGTCCTTGTCCTAACCTAGCTGACTACAGCTATAGCGCTCCTAAATGATTTGTGAAAGTGCCCGCCCTCCGGGCGGGCACTTTCACAAATCATCTTTTTCACAAATCAAATGGGATTGCTATATAAGATGAAGAAGTAGGGTAAAGAGAAAATGGATGACTCCTCAAGAAATTACCGACGTTCTAAAATCTCTGTTTGGCAACTCTGTTGAGGTATCTGAGCCTGAGTCCTGGCAAGTAGAGTTAGACCCTGTTCGGTTGCTAGTTTTGCTATCCGAAGATCACTCGTGGTTGCGATCGCTCGTCTCGATTACCCCTGCTCAGGAAGCACTTCCCTACCTAGAGCAACTGCTTGAAGCAAACTTTGACGAAACCCAGGAGACGCGCTACGCTTTGCACGAAAGCGTACTTTGGGGGGTGTTTCAACATAGTCGAGCGAGTTTAACGTCAGAAGACTTCAAGGCGGCGATCGCCCGATTACTAGCACTTCAGCAACAGGGTTTGTCAGTTAGTTTCAGCCGATTGGCCGAAACTCAAATTCGCCAAATTGTTCAGGCAGCCAAACTTCAAGGACAATCGCTGGAGGCAACCTTACAAACGTTAGATCGGTTTTATCAGGAAGGTGTAATGGGAGAAATTGACCAAAATGCACCCCAGCGAGAACAAGTCTTAGCAGCTTGGCGATATCAACTAGAACGTCTTTGGGACGAAGAAACTTGAAAGTACAAAGCTATTAAGTTCATTGCAATCAGATCTAGCTATTTAAACCTGGTAGGTTGCGGGATGTGTTTTCTTTTTAGGAAGCAAATTGTTTCAAGCGATTGATAGTATCTCAGCCTAATCGCTCAGTTACATCAGCCAGCTTGCACATTTATTTGATTCGCCTGTAAATTAGGGTGAAGGCATAACACTTAAGATCGAGTTATGGAGAAACGCATTCTTTTCATAGAAGATAACGATGATCATCGTTTCTTAACTCAGGATATGCTTGAACATTATGGATATACCGTGTCCAGCTCACCGAGCGGAGCGAATTTCCTGCAACTGATCGCAAACTTTAAACCGCACGTTATTTTGCTCGATCTCAAGCTGCCTGACAAAGATGGATTTACATTACTGGAAGAGTTACTTCATTCAGGATGGCAAAACGTTCCAGTCATTGTAGTTTCTGCTTTTACATTCCGCCGAGAGAAACTAAAGGCCCTACACTTAGGGGCGCGTCGTTATCTAACTAAGCCAGTAAATTTGACCACGCTAACTCAAGCAATTGATGCGGAAATTGCTAGCTCTAAGCCTGACCTTCATCTTGTTGCTGGCTTTCTTGGCGACTAATGAATTCGTCAACGACTTCATTCATTCTTAAGTAGTCTGCGGAGATGAGCGAAATCAACTCCTCAAATTGTGAGGTCAGATCTGCGAGAGTTTGAAGATGATTGCCTAAGTCATTTTGTGATTCTAAATAGGCTTCTCTGAATTCTTGTGGAGTCATTGCTGAATATCTAGGTAATCCGTTACATCTACAATTCTCTGTACAACTGTTCTAAAACTAATCGGCTGAATTGCTTAACTCCTACTCACAAAATGATGTAGAGCGTTGATTATTTTTTCTACTTTCAAGAAGTTTGTGTGAAGTTTCGATCGCCCCTGAATCTACTGATGTTTGCTCTCCTAAAAAAATACATCATTCTGGATTTGGTAATAGATTAATTTATAGATTGTCGATGACATTCGCTAGCAGTAGCCAGTGATTGTTTTGCATCTGCCCTATTTTTTTAATGCTTGCTGAGCAATTTGAGTTACTTGCTCAATCTCTGCTAATGCAGGTGCTGCCGCTGAACTGTCTATTTGCAGCCACAGTAAATATTCAATATTGCCAGCCGGACCTAGCAGTGGCGACCAGGTTAACCCGCTGTATTGCCAGCCTAAATTTTGAGCTGACTCTAGAACTTGGGCGATCGCCCCTGCCTGATCCTGTAAATCCCGCACTACGCCTTTTTTCCCAACCTTTTCCCGCCCTACCTCAAACTGAGGTTTGACCAGCAGCACAACCTCCCTCGGAGCCTGGAGCAAATCCCACAGTGCAGGGAGAATTTTGGTTAGGGAAATAAACGAAACATCCGCAACACCCAGATTTGGGTAAGGCTGGTTGGGAGGATAAAGATCTTCGGGTTTCAGGTTTCGCAGGTTTGTCCGCTCACGCAGCACCACACGCGCATCCTGACGCAGACTCCAGGCAACCTGTCCGTAGCCCACGTCTACGCCATACACCCGACCTGCGCCCGCCTGAAGCAGGCAATCAGTAAAGCCTCCCGTAGAAATTCCTGCATCCAAACAAATTCGCGCCGTCACTGAAATTTGGAAAGCCTGGAGCGCTCTTGCCAGTTTTTCGCCGCCTCTAGAAACAAAGGGCGATCGCTGCTTCACCTGAATTTGAGCCGAAACCTCTACTTCAGTCCCAGGCTTATCCACAACTTGCTGATTGACCATCACCTCCCCTGCCCGAATCAACCGCTGCGCCTGTTGTCGGGAGGTAGAAAGGTTCAGTTCCACTAGAAGAGTGTCAAGTCGCTGTTTAGCCAAATTTGGGAATGAGGTAAGGGAAACTAAGATGATTTCACGCCTTATCTTAAGGGCGTTACAGGCGGGTAATGGCAGGGCGATCGCCGAATCGTTTGACCGCTAGACTTTAAAAATAGTCTTGCTCTACCCGGACTTGTAAAGGCGAACTGTCTGTCAGGGTCACTCGGATCATGACAGACAATACGAAGGCTAAACGATTTAACGCCCCAGGCTGGACTCGAACCAGCGACCAACTGCTTAGAAGGCAGTTGCTCTAATCCACTGAGCTACTGGAGCATTCTGGAGGTTCTAAGGCAATCAGGCTGCTAAGGCTGTTTTTGCTAAGAGACTACAAGCGATCGCCCTGAGCAAATTTAGCGATCAAACTTTCCTGTATCAACTTCTAGAACCAATATATAGTATCAAAACAAACGTTATATTGGTTCAGCTAATACCTCACACCGCTATCCCGTTTTTATGTAAAGCTGCATTTTTTGCAGCCTTAAAGAGAATTGATATTGACAGCTTTCAGTTCAACAACAGATGTACACTGAAAACCAACTTAGATTTGTTTTAGGTGAGATAGTAAAGTTAATTGAGGCGATCGCCCACCATCAGCCTAATCTGGATGGCATTTCCCAATTGGAGGGTTTGTCCGCATGAGTTCCGCATCTACCCCGTGTTCCCAGTCTTGACAGGAGTAAATTGGCAGCGTCATGTTTATCCTAAAGAGGCAGGATGTTGAGATTTCAAGCGTTCAGCATCCCAAAAGGGATCAGCAAATTCCAATTCTGCAATATCAGGGGCAAACTTTTCGTCTGATTAGCGTCTTCAGCGCCTCCCAGGAAGAGGAGGCTAAAGCCTTCTGGCGAGATTTGACCGATAACCGGGGTAAAGCCTGCGTCTTACTAGAGGAGCCTGAGCGCTACAGCGTGTGGGGCAAGGTGCGTCTGGAGCAGCTTGGAGTTGACCCTGACGCTCACGCAGATAGCGACGAGACTACACCCCATTTCATTCAAGCCTGTTTGCTGCTGTTACAGGCTATGTACATCGACATTGAAGACTTGCTGGGAGCCAGACAAGTCGGTTTATTTCAAAAAGAAATTGCGGCGGTTTTTCAGCAGGGGCGCTTCCCTCAAACTGAATCTCCTGCCGCAATCAACCAGCTCCTGACCATAGACCCGCTAGCCTCGCTACAGATTCCTTCCTGGCAAGAGCATCATCTAAATGTTTTGCTGCGAGAACTGCACCGCATTGGCAAAGAGCATTTTGGTAACGCGACCTTCACGGAACGAGTTATGGATGCGCTAGAGGATATGCCAGCCAAAGACCGAATGCAGTTTTTAGGCTGGATGAAGCAGTCTCCAAATGGCAAAGACTGGCTGTAGCTTGGAGAGAAGATTAAATGTTAAGTTTCGTGAGGTTAGACTATAGAAGGATGTTTATCATCCCTATCGGCTTCCTAGCTTCAAATTTATGTCCCCTTCCAACTCTCAGAAATCAGCAGTTACAGCATCCCCTATGTCTTCTACACCCGCATGGCAGATCAAACTGCTGTATGACGGCGAGTGTCCACTGTGCTTACGAGAAGTGAACTTTTTACGAAAGCGGGATGCAGGTCGCGGGCGAGTAGCATTTGTTGATATTGCGGCTGACGACTACACCCCCGCAGCCAACGGTGGCGTTGACTTTGAAACCGCGATGGGTCGAATTCATGCTGTGTTACCCGATGGCAGCGTGATTAAAAACGTTGAGGTGTTTCGTCAAGTTTACGAAATTCTAGGAATGGGCTGGATCTATGCCGTCACTAAATTGCCCATTGTTGGTCGCTTTGTCGATTGGCTGTACGAAATTTGGGCAGATCGACGGCTTGCTCTAACCGGACGACCAGACTTGGCTACCCTCGTTGCCGATCGTCAAAAGCGACTTAGGCGATTTGAATGTGACACTCCTGACCGCTGTCGCTTGCCTGATAGCCAGTAAGCTTGGCTCTCTAAACGATCTAAGTGGGCGATCGCTTTACCATAAACCTATACGAACCTATTCGATTCTCAGGATGTCGCAAATTTATAGAGTGGGCGTTGCTTACTCTTCTCGGTCTGTAGCTTAGAGAGGACTAAAGCTTGAGCGATCGCTTAATCACAGAGCAGGCGTGGGATGCGCTTGAACATTCGATCATTTACTACCAGGGTCGTCCCGTTGGCACGATCGCTGCTTGCGATCCAGACATCTCAGCATTGAACTACGATCAGTGCTTCATTCGAGATTTTGTTTCCTCAGCGCTAGTTTTTCTAATCAAGGGAAAGACCGAAATTGTCCGCAACTTCCTGGAAGAAACGCTGAAATTGCAGCCTAAAATAGGACAGCTTGACTGCTCAAAACCCAGTCGCGGACTGATGCCAGCCAGTTTCAAAATTGTCTCCCAAAGCGGCAAAGAATACGTAAAAGCAGATTTTGGCAACCATGCGATCGGTCGAGTTGCGCCAGCAGATTCTTGTCTCTGGTGGATCGTTTTGCTCCGAGCCTACGTCATTGCCAGTCAGGACACGGATCTGGTTCACCGAATCGACTTCCAAGAAGGCATTCGCCTCAGCCTGGAGCTTTGCCTCGTTACCCGGTTTGATATGTACCCGATGGTGCTGGTTCCCGATGGCGCAGGTATGATCGATCGCCGTATGGGGCTTTATGGACATCCTCTGGACATCCAGGCGCTATTCTATGCGGCTCTGCAAGCCAGCCTGGAACTTTTGCTGCCTACCCCAGAAAATCAAGATATGATTCAGGCAATCAAAAAACGTTTGCCTCCTTTGCTCAAGCAGCTTCGAGAAAATTACTGGCTCGATTCCGATCGCCTCAATGTAATCTACCGCTTCCAGGTCGAGGAGTATGGAGAAGAAGCGCTCAACCAGTTCAATATCTATTCCGACTCCATCCCGTTCTATCGACTGGCAAAATGGTTGCCTGAAGCAGGCGGCTATCTAGCGGGCAACTTAGGACCTTCTCAGCTGGACTGTCGCTTCTTCTCTTTAGGAAATTTGCTAGCCATTATCACTTCTCTGGTTAATGAGCAGCAGTCTCACAGAATTTTGAATTTGATTGAGTTGCGCTGGAGTGATTTAGTCAGCTATATGCCTATGAAACTTTGCTATCCGGCACTAGAAGACACCGATTGGAAAATTGTCACGGGTGCTGATCCCAAAAATCGCCCCTGGTCTTACCACAATGGCGGAAGCTGGCCCGTGCTGCTGTGGATGCTGACGGCAGCGGCTAAAAAAATGGACAGAGGCGAGCTAGCTCACCATGCGATCGCCATTGCAGAACGCCGACTCATCCAAGACAACTGGCCTGAATACTACGACGGGCCAGACGGACGGCTCATTGGCAAAGAAGCCCGAAAATATCAGACCTGGACAATCGCAGGCTACCTTCTTGCTAAGGAACTGATTGCAAATCCAGATCACCTGAAACTAATCGTTTTTGATTCCATTCTGTCTGCATGAAATTTTCCCCTTCAGTAAATTATTCCTTATGCAGAATACAGCAGAATATGGATGCGCCTTCTGTGGGGAAACGAACCTCACTTTTGTTGACCTGAGTGCAGGCAGCCAACAGTCCTACGTCGAAGACTGCCAGGTGTGCTGTCGCCCCAACATTCTCTATGTTCGGATTGACGAAGATACTCTGGATATTGAAATCGATAGTGAATACGAAGGATAAACCTGTATGTCGCTCATTATGCTTGCTCTTAGCTTAATTCTGGGATTACTGGTACTAGATGTAATAGCTTACCTCCCCATAAATTTGCTAAGTTTGTTCCAACCTTCAAAATGGCTAATCCTAAGTGTTGTTTTCATTGTCGCTGCGTGGTGCATTGGTGAATGAGGCAGCGTGAGAGGATGCTTTTGCTTACCTTGCTAACTGTTCGCTAATCGCATGACGCAACACCAACAGGCAGAATTAGAGCTGAAGCGTTGCAACCAACTGCTTCAAGGCGTTGCGCGAGTTACCAACCAACTCCTAACCAGCACAAACCATCGACTGGCAATCAATGAGGCTTTGCAGATTCTTGGGCAAGCTGCTGAGGTTGATCGAATCCGCATTTTTGAGAATCATCTTGTTCCTGGGCAGACCGTGTTGCATACTAGCCTTCGCTATGAGTGGACACGAGATTCTTCTGTTGCTCAGCTACATAATCCAGCCTTGCAAAACTTGCCTTACAAGGACTCCTGCTACTGGTACAACACGCTAAGTCAGGGCGGGACGATCGCCAGTCCGGTTAAAGACTTACCCTATCCTGAGCAATCCATCCTCAAAGCACAGAGCATTCTATCTGTTCTGGTGGTGCCAATTTTAGTCAATGGCAACTTTCATGGATTTATTGGGTTAGATGATTGCCACTCTGAGCGTCAGTGGTCTGAGGCAGAGGAATCAACATTACTAGCGCTAGCAGGCGGCCTCGGCGGTATTTTAGAGCGCCGACGCGCCGAAGCAGAATTGCAGCGTCAAAGTCGGCGATCGCAACTCTTGTCAGATACCACCCTTCGCATTCGACAGTCGCTCAACCTGGAAGAGATTTTGACCACCACAGTGGCAGAGGTCAGACGCTTTCTTCAGGCTGATCGTGTGCTGGTTTATCGGTTTGAGCCTGACTGGGTAGGTAAGGTTGTCGTTGAGTCAGTAGAGCCGCCCTGGATAGCTGCACTAGGTTCAGTGGTGCAAGATACCTGCTTTAGAGATGGGCAAGGTGAGCAGTATCGGTCGAGGACGGATTTGGGCAGCCGACGACATCCAGCAGGCAAACTTGACCCCCTGCCACTACGCTTTACTAGAACGCTTTCAGGTACGGGCAAATCTGGTAGTACCGATTCTCATAAGCTATCAGCTTTGGGGCTTACTCATTGCTCACCAGTGTGATGCTCCCCGCCACTGGCAAGAGTTTGAAGTGGAATTTTTAGGGCAACTTGCCAACCAAGTCGGAATTGCGATCGTTCAGGCGCGATTGCTGACTCAAGAAGTTCAGCAGCGACAGCAGCTTGCCCAGCAAAACTTGGCGCTAGAGCAGGCCCGCAAAGAAGCAGAGCAGGCTTCTCAAATGAAGAGTGCGTTTCTGGCAACCGTCAGTCACGAAATTCGTACCCCCATGAATGCCGTTCTGGGTATGACGGGTCTGCTGCTGGATTCTTGTTTGAGTCCAGAGCAGCGAGATTTTGTAGAAACCATTCAAATGAGTGGGGGTAGTTTGCTGATGTTAATTAACCAAATTCTCGATTTCTCTAAACTGGAAGCTGGAGAAATGGAGCTAGAAGCTTTAGATTTTGATTTGGCAAATTGTATTGAAGAAGTTGCTGAACTTTTAGCTGCTAAAGCACACGAAAAAGATGTTGAATTAGCAACGCTAATCTATCGCAATGTGCCGACCTATCTTCGCGGCGATGCTAACCGTTTGCGGCAAATTTTGACAAATTTAGTAAATAACGCAATTAAATTTACAGATGTTGGAGAAGTTATTATTCAAGCTGCTTTAGTTACAGAAACATCCACTTCAGCAACCATTGTTTTCTCGGTAATTGACACAGGGATTGGAATTTCGCCAGAAGCTCAGGCAAAGCTGTTTCAACCATTTTCACAGGTCGATGCTTCGACCACTCGTAAGTACGGAGGAACGGGGTTAGGGTTAGCAATCTCTAAACAGCTTGTTGAACTGATGGGCGGACAAATTGGACTGGAAAGTACGTTGGGGCAAGGCTCAAAGTTTTGGGTTTCGCTCACGTTTGACAAGCAGGTTGTTCATCCCTCCCCAGAAATTCAGGCGCTAAGTGGGCTAAGGCTGCTGATTGTTGACGACAATGCTACCTACCGTAGGATTTTACGTTACCAGGCAATGGTTTGGGGAATGCAGGTCGCTGAAGCTGAGAATGAAGCGATCGCCCTGCAACAGTTGCAACGGGGTGCTGCCTCTGGTGCCCCGTATGATCTGGCGCTTTTGGATATTCAAATGCCAGGAATAGACGGAGAATCGCTGGGTCAACGGATAAAAGCAGACTCTACCCTGGCAGCAACTCGGTTGATCCTGATGATGACCTCTGTTAACCTGGCAGGCGGCATTCATTGCGCTTTAGCGTCGGGCTTCTCTGGCTATTTGGTAAAACCCATCAAACAGTTACGACTTCTGGAATGTCTTCTGTCTCTCACATCTGGCAATTTTACTAAAACAGAAGCTCCAGGGATGATTGTTCGGGAGGCATCGTCAAATAGTCTAACGTCTGCCTCAATTGGTGAGTCAAGCCTCAAAATTTTGCTAGTCGAAGACAATATCACCAATCAAAAGGTTACGCTAAAGCAACTCAATGGTTTAGGGTTTGAAGCAGATCTAGCCGCCAATGGTCGAGAAGCGGTAGAGGCGATCGCCCAGATTGATTACGATATTGTTTTAATGGATTGTCAAATGCCCATACTGGACGGATACCAGGCAACTCGCCTGATTCGCCAGATGGAGCTAGAAAAGCTGAAGCGCCAAACCATAATTATTGCGGTGACAGCAAACGCGCTTCAGGAAGATCAAGAGCGGGCGATCGCGGCTGGAATGGATGATTATTTGAGCAAACCTGTACGCAAGGATATATTAGCTGCCATGCTAGATCGTTGGGGAAAAGCAATTCTGACAAACTCAGCCGCTTCGCAAATTCAGCCTACATCGCCTGATGCAGCTCGCGATGCCCTTAGTCCTCAACTCAACTGGAGACACCTGCACCAAATCTCTGATGGCAACCGCGAGTTTGAACTGGAACTGCTGCAAGTTTTTGTTGAAGATAGTCAGATTCACCTCGAAACGTTGAAGAGGGCGATCGCCAATCATGAGATTTGGGAAGTCGAACAAGCGGCACATCACATCAAAGGAGCCAGCGCCAATGTGGGTGCCAAAATTATGCAAGCCGCCGCCGAGCAGCTAGAACAGCAGGCACGCCAAAATCAGATCCAAACCCCGGATTGCTTCCTGGCAGAAATTGAACAGTCCCTGAACCAAATTCAAGCCTTCGTTCAAGCCAAAATTTAAGACTCCTCCCCCTCAAACTTCTTCACAATCAATAAACAATTGCGGCGATCGCCAGTTTGGGTATAGCTCAGTAAATCCGACATTTGCTGCATTAGCTTTAACCCTCGCCCCCCTTCAGCATCCTGCTCGACTTCTAGCGGCATCTCACCTAATTTTTGGCTTAGATCAAATCCCGCACCAATATCCCAAATACGAATCTCTAATGCTTGATCGAACAGCGTAATTTCCATATCAATAGGTGTTTCTTCAGGGCAGTTTTGATGAGCGTGGCGTACCGCATTGGTAAAGCCCTCTGCTAATGCCAACTGACACTGCAACCAAACTGATGGCGGAATAATGGCACTATTGAATTGGTCAAACCAGGATAGAACCTGAGTCAATGCACCCAGATCTGTATTAACTTGAAGATGCGCCTTCCTAAAGACTTCCAATTGAAAATATCCTGATATAGAACCTATGGTGGAACTTGATAAAGTAGTGTTTCACAAGAACACGACTTTGCAAAATTAAACCTTGAAACCACAGTAGAGCGCTATACATTAATACTGATTTATGGCACAAATATTAGTCATTGATGATGATCCAGTTATTAGATTAATCTTAAGGAAATCTCTTCAGGGGCAAGGGCATACCGTTACAACGGTAGCCAATGGCGAGTCTGGGCTTGAGCAGGCAAAAGCTTTGCACCCAGCGCTAATTATTTGTGACTGGATGATGCCAGGAATCGATGGGCTAGAGGTCTGTCGCCAGGTCAAGGCAAACCTAGAACTTTCTACAACGTTTTTTATTCTACTAACGGCTCGTGGAGCAACGGCTGACCGCGTCCAGGGTTTGGATACAGGCGCAGACGATTTTCTCGCTAAGCCGATTGAGCTAACTGAGCTACAGGCACGAGTCCGAGCTGGACTACGGCTACACCAACTCACTCGTGACCTGCAAACCCAAAAGCAGCTTTTAGAAGCCGAGTTAGCAGAGGCAGCCGAATATGTGCGATCGCTCCTTCCGGCTCCCCTAAATGGCAAAATTGCGATTGATGCCCGGTTCATTCCTTCTCGCCAACTGGGAGGAGATTGCTTTGACTACTTTTGGCTCGACCCAGATTATCTAGTGATCTATCTGCTTGATATTTCAGGACACGGATTAGGAGCCGCTCTACCGTCAATTGCAGTGCTAAACTTGCTGCGATCGCAATCCTTGCCCGATGTCAACTTCTATCAGCCCCATGACGTACTGAGAGGGTTAAATGAGACCTTTCAAATGAATAGCCAGAATGAAAAATACTTCACTATCTGGTACGGCGTTTATAACCGGGTCAAACGCCAAATGACTTACGCTAGCGCTGGGCATCCCCCCGCCGTGTTGACGTTTAATGCTGAAGACGAAACTTCAGAAGTTCAGCTACTCAAGACTCCAACCTTGCCGATTGGGATGTTGACAGACGTTTCCTTTACAAGCAATCGTTGCGAGATTCCAGCGAAAAGCAATCTGTATGTTTTTAGCGACGGTGTGTATGAAATCCGTCAAACCAACGAAGAAATTTGGGGATTAGAGTCATTCATTGAGTTATTAACTGAACGAGGAAACACCTCTAGTTTGGATGAACTATTGGAGACGGTTCATTCACTCAGCTATGAAACAATTTCTAATGATGATTTATCTCTACTCAAAGTTCACTTTGATTGACCGCAAGATAATTTTGAGCCTGTATAGAGCAACTTAAATGAAACACGCTGTAAGTCTTTCACTAGAGGCTAGCCTCACAAAGAATTGGGATTAGCCATCAAGATTTGCTGGTTAAATTCTGCTTGATCTATAAACACTTCAAACACCTGATTCATGCTAGTCAGCTCAAACAGCATCTTAATCTGGTCGTTAATCGAGCAAATGTAGAGTTTGCCGCCTGCTGCTCGAACGGTTCTAAGGGCGACAACCAAAGCACCCAAGCCAGAACTGTCAACGAAGGTTACATCTTTCAGATCAATCAGTACAATTCCTGCATCTTGCTCCACCACATCAGCAACCTCACGTCGAATTTGGGTTGCTTGTACGCCGTCCAGGATGCCAACAGGCTGTATTATTTTGATGGTTGTCATAGCTTGTATCGAGTTGTGGCGTTGGACGAGGGCAGTTACCTTTCCATACTGCCCAACTTATCCCTGGCGCTAACGTGTAGGAATATGGCGCTATGCGCTTGCCCTACGGCTTTGCATAAAAACTAAAACAGAAGCCGAATAAAAGGTGACGTTTGGGTAGAACACCTGCTATGAATTGAGAAACAGTTCTGTCACCTTGAATGCGGTCTTCTGTCTTAGCGATTGCTGGGTGCTGTAGGCTTAGCTCAAGCTGATCGAAATTAAACGCTTTAGCGAAGTTTTAATCTTCATCCTGTACCCTACTCTCAAACTGAATTATGCTCTGACCGTCAAAGATCCGGATCAGGCTGCTTTATGGAGGGATGGTAACAAAGCAATGGGCTTAAAAATTTCTATATAAGTGCCCAAGGGAACTGCAAATTCAACCGCAAACCGAGAAATTTGTAAAATCCCAAGACACCGTACATTAAATTTCGCGGACGCAGTGCAGATGGCTAGTGGAATTTCTTATGCATCCGATAGACGCTCTGCCAAAACCTCCCTGCTGCGATCGTCCAGCCGGGATAAGTTGGCATGGCGTGGAGTATTTTTAATGCTCTTTACAACCGCAATTATGAGTGCATTTGTGGTGCGGCTTACCCAACTGCAATTAATTCAGGGTGAGTATAACCAGCGCCTTGCGGAGCAAAATCGAGTTCGACTGATTCCGATCCCTTCAGATCGGGGCAATATTACTGATCGCAACGGTAAACTGTTTGCGGCAAATCGGCTGGCCCGTTCTGTGTATCTATGGCCGCGCCAGCAACCACCCGAACAGTGGCAGGTGACGGCTTCTAGACTTGGACCTTTGCTGAATATGCCAGCTTCGGAGATCATTGAGCAATTAGAGAAGGTGGGCTATAACTCGCCTATGCCTGTACGAATTACTCAGCAGCTTAGTCAAAATGCGTTTGTAGCTTTGGCTGAGCAATCGGCTCAATTTCCTGGTGTAGAAACGATCGCAGAGTCAAATCGCTACTATCCGCATGGCGATCTGGCGGCTCATGTATTGGGCTACATTGGTGAGGCGACTCAGGAAGACCTGAAGGAAAACCCAGAGTATCCCTACGGCATGATCGTGGGACAAATGGGAGTTGAGCGGCTGGTCAATGCTGAGCTAGACGGCCGATGGGGGAGTCGCAAGGTGGAAGTGAATGCACGAGGTCAGGAGTTGCGCTGGCTTGGTACGGAACCTGCTTTGGCAGGCAACCAGGTACGGCTAACGCTGGATTTAGACTTGCAGCAAACGGCTGAACGGGCGCTAGCCCAGCGACGAGGGTCTGTGGTGGTGATGGATGTAAAGACGGGGGCGGTGTTGGTGCTCGCCAGCGGACCCAGCTTTGACCCAAATATCTTTACCCGCCGCGTCACCGAGTCAGAGTGGCAGCAACTCAATGGAGAAAGCCAGCCATTCTTAAACCGGGCTTTGCAGGGCTATCCTCCGGGCAGCACCTTTAAAGTTGTCACGGCGGTAGCGGGTTTACAGTCAGGCAAGTTTTCTCCTAGCTCAATTGTCAATACCTATACCTCAATAAACGTGGGCGGTACAGTTTTTAATGAGCATAGTGGTGGCTATGGCCCAATCGGGTTTCGCAAGGCGATGGCGGTCAGCAGCAATACCTTTTTCTACCAAGTTGGTATTACTGCTGGACCAGAGCAAATCGCGCATTGGGCAGAAGCTCTAGGGATTGGAGTCACGGATTTAGGATTAGATGGCGGAAGCCGAGGCTCTGTGCCTACGCCAGCACAAAAAGAAGAACTGTATGGCGAACCCTGGTACGCGGGTGATACGGTGAGTATGTCGATCGGGCAGGGTTTAGTACAGGTTACGCCGCTAGAGATGGCAGTTGTGGTGTCGGCGATCGCTAATGGCGGCTGGCGCGTCAACCCTCACCTGCTAACCAGTCAAACAGAGGCAATGGCATCAGAGCGAGTGTCAACGGGCATAACTCCAGAGAACCTGGAAGCCGTTAAAGTTGGGTTAGTTGCAGCCGTGCAGGAAGGAACAGCCCGTCGGCTGAACGATGGCTCAATTCCTCTAACGGCTGGCAAAACGGGTACGGCAGAGGTTCCTGGACAAAAGGACAATGCGGTATTTGTTGGCTACGGCCCAGTTGATGATCCTCAAATTGCGATCGCAGTAGTCGTTGAAAATGGCGGTTTTGGTGGGGTAACGGCTGTCCCGATTGCCCACGAAGTCTACAAAACCTATTTTGGTCAGCGCTAACCGCAAGCAATCTATACCATAGCGACTACGCGCACATCCTAAAGTACATTTTTGGGTGGGGTCGTCCGTGCAGCGGGGACTCTCACCTAGAAACGTGCCACAGCTTAAATGATCAACACTCGTTTATGGCTTAAAACTCAACCCCGGCTTGGGCTTTGATTCCCTGCTCTCTGAAGGGATGTTTGATCAGGGTCATTTCAGTAACCAGGTCAGCCCGCTCAATGAGCGCCGCAGGTGCGCCTCGTCCAGTCAGGATGACATGGGAATCGTCAGGCTTTTGCTCTAACCCTGCTAAGACCTGTTCGATCCGCAAATAGCCCAACTTAAGGGCAATGTTTATCTCATCTAGCAGCACAGTTTTAAAGTCTAACTGTATGAGTGAGAGGGCTTTTTCCCATGCAGCCTGGGCTTTTTCAATGTCTCGCTGACGATCCTGAGTTTCCCAGGTAAAGCCTTCCCCCATCGCATAAAATTCTAGCTGGGGTCTGCCCTCTTTAGCTTCTGTCCAGGGAGCAAGGGCAGCTTTTTCGGCGGGTTCCCAGGCTCCTTTGATAAACTGGACAATCGCCACTCGATACCCATGACCGAGCGATCGCAAGACCATTCCCAACGCAGCAGTCGTTTTGCCTTTGCCGTTGCCCGTATGAACAATGATCAGGCCTTTCTGATTCGTTTTTTCTGCTAGCCGCTGTTCTTGAATTTGCTTACGCCGCTGCATCTTGCGCTGATATTGCTCATCTGTCAGTTCTGTAGAGGAACGCTCAGAGGAGATCGGGTTGGGCGCTGTTTCTCCGTTTGGGCTTTGATCTAGTTCGGGGATGTTGGTTTCCATCGGACTTGTTTCTGAAGGCGCTTTCTTAGAATCGCGCAAAACTTGGCACTTGTCTGCGGAAAAACTGGACTAGAGAAGCTGCTCTTCCAATTCCTCAACCAGTTGCGCCATGTCGCCCTGATAATTTTGGTTGATGGCGATCGCCCTCTGCCTTAGGTGCGTTGGCACATAGCGCAACTGCACAGGCAAACCATGCAGCAGCAAAAACTCTGCAAGCTGATCCGAGTCAATGTAAATTCCTTCTCGGTGAAGTCGTCGCAAAATTCCCTCGAAGGTATACCAGGTCTGGGCGGCTGGAATCTGGGTTGAATTTCGCACACTGTTAATTGCCAAAGTGAGGAATGCGAAAGAGTCTGGCATGACTGATGCTCCCCAAATTAAGATTGAAGTGAATAAAACTCAAGAAATTTGGATGGAACTTACAGTCAAAACTGAGCTAGCTTAATGCTACAGCAAATTGCCGTCAGTCCTGCTGAATAGGCACTGTTAAAGGGAGTGTGTTCAGATTTTTGTGTAGATGCGGGCATTCTGCCCGCATCTACACAAAAATCAAATCAGTCTCTTAAAGGGGATTATGAATAAGGTGATTCTGCGGATAGCGGCAGGAGGTATTGGTGTTAGGATATAATTTACGTAATGTTGCAAAAGGTTGCATAAAGCGTTGAAACTCCTTGCTTTCACTGGGTATCCCTGGATGCCCCTGTGGTATCTAGAAATGAAACTAAAGCGGAGACGGCGATGTGACCCAGCTCTCTCTTGGGCAGACCGCTGTGAGGGGCCCAGTATCAGCTGATCGACCTGTAACTACAGGTTTGCGGAGTGCGTGACTGCACGAGCTATGGCAATTAGCGCCGCCTCTAGCTCGTCCGCAAGCTGGGTCGATCAGTTTATTTGCAAACTTAAAGAATTTGGGTAATTAAGTTTTGAGCCTGAGATGGTGGATATTTCACCTTGTTTCAGGTGGCGATCGCAAATGCTTTGAGCGGGAGCGATCGCTGGGAATGCTAGGGTCGCTGCCTTTTTCTGCCCAGCATGAATTGAATGCAGTAGGGGCGATCGCACTTACCAAAGCACCCATCTCATTTATCAAAGCTGATTCAGATCTCTTGCAAATTGAATTTTTGATTGGCGTAAGCAACCTTATCGCCAATTCTAACTGTTTGTGAGATCAGACTGGGTTTTTTGACTCACCCGATGATGCAGTTTGCAATGCGATTCATCCTTCAAAGGCGCACCCTCACCGTTTCACAGTTGATGCTTACCAATTGGGAGTGTACCAATGTCTAAATTACTTAGCCACAAGATTGCACCTGCTCCAATGCCTAAGGAGATTAGCGTCGTCGATCTAATCGACAGCTACTTCACCGCCTACAATTCGGCTCGCCTACGAGAAATCTGTCACTTGCTCAGCCGTGAGGTTATGCGTGAAGGCGTTACGGTCGGACTGACCCTATCAGGAGCAATGACCCCTGCTGGATTTGGCGTATCTATTTTGGCTCCGCTCATTCGCAACGGCATGATCGATTACATCATCAGCACCGGGGCAAATCTGTATCACGATATGCACTATGGTTTGGGATTAGATCTGTTTGCCAGCAATCCCTTTGTAGATGATGTCAAACTCCGTCAGGAAGGACGGATTCGGATTTATGACATTGTATTTGACTATGATGTGCTGCTTGAAACTGATGCCTTTATCCGCGAACTGCTGCGTTCTGAACCTTTCCAAAAGCGCATGGGAACGGCTGAGTTTCATCACCTGTTAGGTAAATATGTCAGTGAAGTTGAGAAAAGACGCGGCGTGCAGCATCCTTGTCTGCTTTCTACGGCTTACGAATGCGGCGTTCCAATCTACACCTCTTCTCCTGGTGACAGTTCAATTGGCATGAATGTTGCGGCATTGGCTCTAGAAGGCTCTATGCTGGTGCTTGACCCCTCGCTAGACGTGAATGAAACAGCGGCGATCGCCTATGGTGCCCGCAACTCAGATCTTCCTGGGGTAGAAGGCAAGAGCGCTGCGGTGATCATCGGTGGTGGCAGTCCTAAAAACTTCCTGCTGCAAACCCAGCCACAAATTCATGAAGTGTTGGGTCTAGAGGAACGCGGTCACGACTACTTCATTCAAATTACCGATGCTCGTCCCGACACGGGCGGACTGTCTGGCGCAACCCCCACCGAAGCTGTAAGTTGGGGCAAAATTGATCCGAATGAGCTACCCAGCACAGTAGTTTGCTACACCGATAGCACAATTGCCCTGCCGATTCTGACGGCTTATGTGACCAATCAGTGCCCTCCCCGCCCGCTCAAGCGACTCTACGATCGCCGTGAAGAACTGTTAGAACAACTGCGGCAAGACTACATTGCCGTGCAGCAGCAGCCTCAACAGGATTTGTCACCCGTTGTCAGCGCATCCGTCGCTGCAATGCGTGAACCCGTTGCAACTTACCCCTGCGGTACTCCGATTCACAGGTCTCAGCGCTAGGGATGTTGTGGCTGGCGTGAGATCCATGCCAGTCTTGTACAAGAATCTGTCGCATCTTTAATTCAAACGGATGTTTTCCAGCGTGGGGCGTAAGCTTCACGCTGGATTTTTTAAGGACAGATGCAGATTGTTACGGTTCTGATGTCAACAGGACTTACGCACCTCCCCTATGGAAAAAGGGGCTTAAGCCCCTTGTTAGCGTGGCGATCGCCTGATTTTGCAGTCTGTTTGCATAAGTTCTGGTCAAGTTCTTCAGTAACAGGAAATTTGCAGGGTTTCCCGAAAATATAATTGAGAGGACGGGGTTTAGGGAGAAATCCCTCGTGGTTTATTTCATAGTCTATTTAGTACGGGCGATCGCTGACCTTCTTGATGATCTGGTATGTCTGAATCTTTAAATGGTCTGTTTGCTTCCAATAGTTTTATTCCACATGGACATTGCTATCTCTGGAAGCCAGAACTGGTGGGACTTCATATAAGTTCTGACCTATTGATTGGGTTTGCCTACTTTGCAATTTCAGTAACGCTTGTTCACCTGGTTCGCAAAATTCAGCTTCCGTTTCATGGAATTTTTTTAGCATTTGGGCTGTTTATTGCAGCCTGTGGCGCGACACACTTTATTGAAGTGTGGACGCTCTGGCACCCAACTTACTGGCTGGCGGGCGGGGTGAAATGGGTGACGGCGATCGCCTCCGTGATTACTGCTCTCTCCCTGCCTCCGCTGATTCCTCAGGTGCAGGGTTTGGTTCGTAGCGCAAAACTAGCTGAGGAGCGCAGACTTCAACTGGAACTGGCTAACCAGGAGCTAGCTGCGTTGTACGAACAGCTTAAGCAAATGGATCAGGTCAAAACTCAGTTTTTTGCAAACGTCAGCCATGAGTTGCGAACGCCGCTGACGCTGATACTGGGACCGACAGAGCGTTTGCTGAGGGAAGATGCCGCCCAGCCCTTTCGCCACAGTTTAGAGAGCATTGACCGCAACGCCCACACCTTGCTGAAGTATGTCAACGATTTGCTGGACGTTTCAAAGCTGGAAGCAAACCGGACGGACTTACACTGGGTTCAGCTTGACCTGGCGCAGTTGTTACGGCTAGGTGCTTCACAATTTTGCCCACTGGCAGAAGAACGTCAAATTAACTTTGTCGTTGAAACGCCTTCTACCCTTTTAGCTCAGGGGGATGTCGAAAAGCTACAGCGGGTTTTTCTAAACTTGCTTTCCAATGCGTTTAAGTTTGTGCCAGTCGGTGGAGAGGTGCGCTGTACCTTGCAGCTTCAAGAGTCCGGGAGTTCTACTAACTGGGTAGACGAAGCAACCAGACAGGTCAAAGTAACGGTGCAAGATAACGGACCGGGAGTCTTACCAGAACTGCGGCAAATCATTTTTGAGCGCTATCAGCAGGGCGATCGCCAGTCTAGCCAACCCTCCGGTGGAACTGGGTTAGGACTAGCGATCGCCAAAGAGTTCGTGGAACTGCACCAGGGCACCATAGCGGTAGAAGATGCGCCTGGAGGCGGGGCCAGCTTCATTGTCACCCTGCCACTTTTTACTAACGACACTTCTGGTAACAGCACTTCTAGCAATGGAAAGCCTGCCCAGCATACAGATGCAGCGATCGAAGTTGAGATAGACCAAGCGATTGCCCGACAAACGCTAGCAACTCTGGGAATTGGCAGTAGTCAAACGACACTTGAAACTTCACCAACAGCTTTGTCAGAAGATGCAACTCGTCCGCTGGTGCTGGTTGTAGAAGACAATCCTGACATGAGAAGGTTCATCCGTGAAACGCTACAAACGGAATATCGCGTTGCAGCGGTTCACAATGGTCAAGCTGGGTTAGAGCAGGCGATCGCCCTCCGCCCCGACCTGATTTTGACTGACCTGATGATGCCCCAGATGAGCGGCGACCAACTGGTGAAAGCGCTGCGGATGCATCCAGAATTAAACAATACGCCCGTCATTCTGTTGAGCGCCAAAGCAGATGATGACCTGAGAACTGATCTGCTGCGGCATGGCGCACAGGACTACTTAATCAAACCTTTCTCCATAGACGAACTGCGGGTACGAGTCTCTAACCAGGTTGCCGTTAAACAATTTCGAGACGTGTTAGAGCATGAACTGACTACCCGCAATCAGGACACGATCACCTTGACCAAGAGCATTGCCAATCGACAGCAAGAATTGCAGGCGGCACTGGTTGCCTTGCGTCAGAGCGAAGCCCGATTTAGACAGGTTGCCGAGTCAAACATGATTGGCATCATGTTTTGGAATTTGAACGGATACATCACCGAAGCCAATCAAACCTTTCTGCAAATCACAGGTTACACCGAGGCAGATTTGCGGGCAGGAGAGGTGAACTGGAGAAATATGACACCTCCAGAATTCCACGCCCTGGATGAAAGGGCTATTGCTGATTTGCTCACTTCAGGTGGATTTACGCCCTATGAAAAAGAATACGTTCGCAAAAACGGTAGCCGAGTGCCGATTCTAATTGGCGGAGCCTTCCTAGAAGAATCAAGACAGTATGGTGTTTCCTTTTTGTTAGACATTACTGAACGAAAACAGGCTGAGTCGGCGCTGAAGCAAGCCCATAATGAACTAGAGCTACGGGTAGAGCAGCGCACAGCAGAACTTTCTAACGCCAAGGCTGCGCTGGTACGAGAACAAGAATTTCTCAACGCAGTACTAGACAATGTAAATGCTGGAATCGTCGCCTGTGATTCTGATGGAGTTTTGACTCTTTTCAATCGGGCGACTAGAGAGTTTCACGGGTTGCCAGAACGAGCATTACCGCCAGAGCAGTGGGCAGAGTCGTACAACCTGTTTTTGCCTGACGGACAAACCCCTCTACCCAAAGAGCAGATTCCGCTGTTTCGGGCTTTGCAGGGAGAGTATGTGCATAACCAGGAGATGATGATTTTGCCCAGGCAAGGAAGCGCCCGAACGGTGCTAGCGAGTGGGCAGGCGATCGCCGACCCACAGGGCAAGAAACTGGGAGCCGTTGTGGTCATGCACGACATTACAGAGCGCAAACAGGCTGAAGCCCAGATTCGCACCCTCAACGCTGAACTAGAACAACGGGTAATTGAACGCACTGCTCAACTGGAAGCAGCAAATCGAGCCAAAGATGAATTACTGGTGCGCGAACAAACTGCTCGTGCCGATGCAGAAGCGGCAAACCGAATGAAAGATGAGTTTTTAGCCACGCTTTCTCACGAACTGCGGACACCGCTCAATGCCATTCTAGGTTGGGCGCAACTGCTCCGCACCCGCACGTTTGATCCCGATACGATCAATCGGGCACTCGAAACGATCGAGCGAAATGCGCGATCGCAAACGCAACTAGTCGGCGACATTTTAGATGTGTCGCGAATTATTCGCGGCAAGGTGCGACTTAATATTCGGTCAATCAGGCTGAGTCCGCTAATTGAGGCAGCGTTAGACTCTGTTCGCCCTGCGGCCGAAGCAAAGATGATCGATTTACAGGGGATTTATGATCCCATGAGTCAGCCAATTTCTGGCGACCCAGAACGCATCCAGCAGGTCATTTGGAATTTGCTGTCTAACGCAATCAAGTTTACGCCACAAAATGGCAAAGTCGAAGTTCAGCTATTGCAAGGCAGTCACTGCATTAATATTCAAGTCAGCGACACAGGCAGAGGCATCAATCCAAAGTTTCTGCCGCACGTGTTTGATCGATTTCGACAGGCAGACAGTTCGATTACTCGTTCTCACGGTGGACTGGGACTAGGACTGGCGATCGTTCGACATCTAGTAGAACTGCACGGCGGCACAGTGCAAGCAGAAAGCGCTGGAGAAGGTCAGGGCGCAACTTTTACTGTCACCTTTCCACTCGCCTCACCGCCCGACTCAGAAACGATAGAATCTTCTTCTCTGTCATTGGGACAAAAAACAACCTGCCATCCAGACCAGCTAGCTGGACTATGCATCCTAGTTGTGGATGATGAGGCGGACACCCGCGACTTCCTCACTGCGCTTCTAGAGCAGTCTGGCGCAACAGTAATTGCGCTGGAGTCTACCCGCATGGCGGTTGATTTCTTGACTGGGGCAACTGACCAAATCCCTAATTTGTTGGTCAGCGATATTCATATGCCTGAAGAAGACGGATATGCTCTGATCCGCCAGGCTCGGGCGATCGCCAGCGATCGCAATCTGATTTTGCCCGCAGTGGCGCTCACTGCCTGCGCTGGTGTAGAAGATCGCACCCAACTGTTGCTAGCAGGTTTCCAAATTCACGTTCCCAAACCGATTGACGCAGAGGAATTTATGGCAGTGATTGTCAATTTGACTGGAAGGGCTAATAACGTGTAGGGGTGGTGATAGTGATCGGTTACTCGTCATTGGGATGCGATTGCCTCCAGGCGGCCCTAACCAGGCGAATCTCCGGATAGCTGTAGGTTTCACCCAGGTGATCGCGGATCATGCGAAGGGAGTCGGGACCCGTGATGGCGATCGCTTCCTCAATTACTGCCTGCCGCTCTGGGGAAACGAGGGAATCTAAATTCACCCGCTGTCCGGCTTCCATTAAAATGCCCAGGTGGTCGAAGATGGTGCTGAGGCGAAAGCTGCGCTGCTCGGCAATTTCGGCGGGGGATAGTCCCTGCTGGTGTAAGTCCAGCGTGTGCAGATGCGTGGTAGAAATCATGCCCTCCGGGGAGGCAGGTGAGGGGGCTGGTTCAAAATGGGCATCCGCGTCTTCTGAGCGAAGGGGAATGCCCTGCTCTTCACAAAAAGCCCGAATTTCGGCGGTAAATCGAGCGCCGTAGCGATCGCGCTTATGGGTTCCCACGCCCGAAATTTTGGAAAATTCTCTTAGAGTTTGGGGTTGCTTTTGCGCCATCAGCCGCAGGCTGGAGTCAGCAAAAACCACGTAGGGCGGTACAGATTGCTCATCGGCGATCGCCTTTCGCAGCGCCCGCAGCCGTTCAAACAGCATCTCCATATCGGCTTTTGGCTGAGACACGTCCTCAACCTGACTGCCCAGACGAGGCGGCGGCACAATCTCAACGGTGCGCTGACTCCGCATCACTTCCCAACTGGCAGCGTTGAGTTTGAGAACGGAGTAGCCGTCTGAGGTCTCTTCTAGCAAGCCCTGATGCAGCAGCGATCGCCCCAGTGCTTTCCAGGCATCAGCACTGCGATCGCGCCCAATTCCGTAAGTCGAAAGCTGGTCGTGTTCGTTCTTAAGAATGCGTTTGTCTTTGGAGCCGCGCAGCACGTCGATAATGTATTTCATGCCAAAGCTCTCACGGCAGCGAGCTACACACGACAGGAATTTTTGCGCATCGACTGTCCAATCCTCCGTTGGGCGTGGATGCAAGCAGTTGTCGCAGTTGCCGCAGTTGCCCACAAAGCGTTCGCCAAAGTAAGCTAGTTGAATCCGGCGGCGGCAGTCTGTTCCCTCGGCATAGTCAACCACCTGGCGCAACTGCTGACGGGCGATTTGCTGCTCATCCGGGTCAGATTTCTGGTCGATCAAAAATTCGACCGTTTTAATGTCGCCATAGCTAAAGTAGAGGGAGCATTGCGCCGCTTCGCCATCTCGTCCGGCGCGTCCTGATTCCTGATAGTAACTTTCCAGGTTGCGGGGCAGGTCGTAGTGAATCACAAACCGCACGTCTGGTTTGTTGATTCCCATGCCAAAGGCGATCGTGGCAACCATTACCCGCACGTCATCTCGAATGAAGCGAGTCTGGTTTTGCGATCGCTCCTGATCGCCCAGCCCAGCATGGTAAGGCAGCGCCTCAATGCCATCCCGCTGGAGCCGATAGGTGAGTTCATCTACCTTGCGCCGACTGAGGCAGTAGATGATCCCAGAGCCAGACGTTTGCCGCACCTGTTTCAGCAGTTCCCCGTAGGAATGCTTCTGCTTGGGGCGAACTTCGTAGTAAAGGTTTTGACGGTTGAAACTGGCGATGTGAATGTTGGGCGATCGCAACTCCAACTGCCGCACAATATCCTGCCGCACCCGCTCCGTTGCCGTCGCCGTCAGGGCCAGCATGGGAACATCGGGGTAGCGATCGCGCAAACTGCGAAGCTGCCGATATTCTGGGCGAAAGTCGTGCCCCCATTCTGAAACGCAGTGCGCCTCGTCGATCGCAAAGGCTGCAATTCCCACTTTTGCTTGAATCTGGTCAAGCAGCGACAAAAACCGCTCTCCTAGCAAACGCTCTGGGGCAACATAGAGCAGCTTAATGCGACCGCTAAGAATATCCGCCTCGCGCTGACGTACTTCTATCAAACTGACGCTGCTATTGAGAAAAGTGGCTCCAATGCCGTTATCTTGCAGCGCCTCAACCTGATCCTGCATTAGGGCAATCAGCGGCGAAACCACAACGGTTAGCCCCGGCTTGAGCAGTGCCGGAAGCTGGAAGCACAGAGATTTGCCGCCCCCGGTGGGCATGATCACCAGCAAATCCTGATCTTGCAGTGCTGCTTCAATGATCGGCTGCTGTCCCGGACGGAAGCGATCGTAGCCAAAAAAGTGCTTGAGCGCCTGCTCTAGTGAACTAAACTGAGAAGCGATCGGAGTTAAATTTGGGGTCATGGAGTTGAGTACTGCATCCACTTTTCCATGTTGCCCTAAAACTTCCGGGAATAAAGTGGCAACCTTGTCCTAAAATGCCCACGTCCTCAAATGCTGATTTTCTTGACCAGTGGCGGTATGCTTTAGCGCCTTACAACCTGGGCTACAAAGTTAAACTGGTTTCTCAGCTAATGTATCGAGATTTTCTGGAGCGGCTGGAACCCTACGGGCTGACTCCATTCCACTACCTTGTCTTGTGTTGCCTCTGGGAAGAGGACGGTCTTTCAACCACTGGCATTGCTGACAAGCTTAAGCAATTGGGCGCAACGCTAACCGGAGTTGTAGACCGGATGGAGAGCCGCAATCTGGTGTATCGGGAGCGTGATGCTGGCGATCGCCGCACCTGAGCAATCCAATCTACAGATTTGATGCTAAAGGTGTATTGTTTGGAACCATAGTTCAAGTTCTTTTCCTCTTTATCATCATTGGAATCTCAGTTCTAAAACCCTGGGGAAGATGACCGATAAAGAAAGAGATTTAACTTTGACTATCCAGTCCAAGTTTTTCATCAAGGAGGGCAGGTTCATAAAAGGCTTCTGCGGCACAGAGTAAATCGATCGCCTGGTCAGCGCTAATCAACCGCTTTAGAACCACCTGACCGATCGCGCTAGCATCACTGCTAGATTCGTCTTCGGGCTTCACTTCTACCATCAGCACTTCGTCTTCGACCCGGTAAAGCCAGAGCTTTTCACCCTTTTCCGCAATGCAAAGATTCATGCGGCAGATGTCGGGTTTGCGCCTCCAGGCGACCTCATTCCAGAGTCCGCCCATTTCCCATACTCGCCCAACCGTCCAACCGTCTGAGAGAAAAAAGTATTTCACAAGTCGGTAGTCCTCAATTTGTCACAACCTTTGAGAGCGCAGCCTTAGCCCGCCCTACCAAAATTCATGACATGAACATCACTACCTAAGAGTTTTGCTGGCAGTGCTGATTGGAATTATGTCTCTCTAAAGGGACTTCTCTAGAGATTACTCAAGTTTTCTCAAGACTGTTTTTGAAACTTAGAGGATGTTTGGGAAGTAGCTTAGGAATGGGAATTAAATAAGATCGAGATTGGGTAGGGGCGGGTTTTGCCGTCAAATTCATGGCACAGTGCCGATTGATCTGCTAAACCCGCCCGTACAATTTGCGGATTTATTAAATTCACAATCCTAAGCTCGACTTTATCCATTTGAGAAGAGGAAAGGTAGCAAAATCAGGAAAGCATTATTGGATTTTTCCTGATGAACTTGCTACCGAAAGAATTTGTGCCTTTTATTCTAATGTTTGCGCCCCTGTTTT
>Ga0224723_1000229_pt1 | contig 38766 bp, 9 predicted proteins | sample Balambano_FR2_Me_FD_161647 | JGI IMG/M metagenome (GOLD analysis project Ga0224723, IMG submission 161647) | Freshwater sediment microbial communities from Lake Towuti, South Sulawesi, Indonesia - Balambano_FR2_MetaG | ecosystem: Environmental > Aquatic > Freshwater > Lake > Sediment | place... | reverse complement strand
GCTGACCAGTTTGGGTGAACTCTATCGGTCTGGCCTCTCTGTGAACTGGGAAAACTTTGACCAAGATTACCCCCAACGCCGCAAGGTCTCTCTCCCCACTTACCCCTGGCAACGGCAACGCTATTGGATAAAACTTTCGCCGGTTCATACCCTTCAAGGGGAAACGGTTCATCCGTTACTGGGCATCCAGCAGCGACTGGCCGCCAGTGCAGAGGAGCGTTACGAGCAGATTCTCACAGCAGAGATACCGGCGTGGCTTTCAGATCACCGAGTATTTGAGCAGGTTATTTTTCCAGGGGCGGCTTATGTTGAACTGGCATTAGCCGCCAGTAATGGCGTGGTGAAGAATGTATCGATTTTCAGACCTTTAGCCATCGAGCAGGCGACGATTCTGCAAACTATCGTGCGCGAGACCAACACCATCGAGATGTTTGGGCAGGCGAAGGGAGAGCGTGATTGGGTTAAACACGCCTCAGCATCATTGGAGGATGAGCCATACGTGGTTGCGGAGGCCATTGCGCTTCCTACTCTGAGGGCGCAGTGTTCCCGGCCAGTTGACCTTGATGAGTTGTATGGCTCTCTGTCAGAGTTAGGCTTAAATTACGGCCCACAATTTAGGACTTTGACGCAGCTTGATGTCGGAGATGGTGAATTGCTGGGGCGGGTTGAGTTGGCAGCGGAGTTAGCTGATGCTGATGAGTACTATTTACCGCCGATGCTGCTGGATGGAGCGTTTCAGGCTATTGCGGCGTTGCAGAGTGAAGCCGCGGGTCCGAATGAAGCAAGCATTTATCTTCCCATCAGTGTAGACAGAGTTCAATCCTACCGGCGCTTAGGACCCGTGGCTCTGGTGCATGGTCGGGGTCAGATTGAGGGAGAGGAATGCTTGGCTGACCTGACTTTTTGCGATGAGCAAGGGGAGGTATTGGCCACAGTGCAGGGTCTGCGATGTCGTCGGGCCAGCCGTCAAGCCCTACGGCAGATGTTGCAGAGCAGCCGAGATATCAACGAGTTGCTGTATACGATTCGCTGGCAACAGGTCAGCCAGGATTTTGAGGTTTCCTCGGAAGTCGGTAACTGGTTGGTGTTGGGTGAGGAAACTGGTGCTGCACAGTTAGCCAGCCAACTAGAAGCGCAAGGCCAGCACGTCCAGTGGGGTCAGCCCCAAATGATGACTACTGTTTTGGATGCAGTAGATACTGCAGAAGCAGCAGCCAAGCCGTTAACCGGCGTCGTTCTAGTCTGCGCTGGCGCTAGCAACAATGCCATGCAGGAAGTAACGACGCCGGTTACCACCATCCTAGAGGTGGTTCAAGCCCTGCTCACTCGTCCTGTCCCCCTACCGAAAGGCTTAACCTTGCTAACCCAGCAAGGAGTGGCAAGCGACGCTGGCGAAGAGAGCAACCCAGCTCAGGCCGCCTTATGGGGATTAGGCCGCACCTTGCAAGCCGAGCAACCTCAGTTAAATCTCCGACTCATCGATGTTGACTCCCTTGATGCGCCTCATCTGATTGACACCCTGGTCAATGAAACTGAGCCACAACTCGCGTTGAGGAGAGCCCAAAGCTTTACCCCACGATTGTTACACCTCCAAAACAGTAGCCAGTTGGTGCCACCAGTCACCGGTGAAGCCAGATTGTCCATTGTTCAGCGGGGGTCGTTGGAGAATCTCCAGTTGGAACCGTGGGATTCATCCCCGCCCTTGCAAGGGGAAGTACAGGTGGCTGTTCGGGCCGCAGGACTGAACTTCCGTGACGTACTGAATACCCTGGGGGCTTATCCTGGGGATCCCGGTTCCTTAGGCGGCGAGTTAGCTGGCATTGTTACGGCTGTGGGCGAAGGAGTGACTGACCTTACAGTGGGAGAGCGGGTTTTTGGCCTGGCTTCAGGCTGTTTTGCGACCCGTTGCAACACCTCGGCGGCCTTGCTGGTGAATCTGCCAGAGTCCATTGATTTTGCTGCTGCCGCTACAGTGCCGGTGACTTACTGTACGGCCCAAGCGGCCTTTAATCTATTGGGCCTCAAAAGCGGCGATAAGCTATTGATTCATGCCGCCGCAGGTGGGGTGGGGTTGGCGGCCATTCAGCTAGCTCAGGCCATGGGGGTAGAGATCTACGCCACTGCCAGTGCGGCCAAGCAGCCCTATCTGCGGCAACTGGGAGTTAACCATGTTTATGACTCGCGCACTACGGATTTTGGGGAGCAGATTCTACGAGACACCGACGGCGTCGGGGTGGATGCCATCTTAAATAGTCTGACTTCAGCAGGCTTTATTGAGGCCAGTCTGGCGGCTTTAGGGACTGACGGCAGATTTGTGGAGATTGGTAAGCGTGACATCTGGAGTGTGGAGGAGATGACGCAGGTTCGTCCTGATGTCAGCTACCATATCCTGGCTATTGATGACTGGATGGCGCATCAACCGGAACGGGTTCGAGGGCTGCTGGAATCGGTCGCTGGTCGCTTAGCCAAGGGTGAGTTGCAGCCTCTGCGGAAGCGGATTTACCCGCTTACAGAAGCGCCCGCCGCCATGCGCTTCATGCAGCAAGCGCGCCATATCGGCAAAATTGTGCTTTCGGTGAACACCAGTGCGGTTCGGCCTGATGCCAGTTACCTGATTACCGGTGGTCTAGGAGCGCTGGGATTACAGGCCTGCACCTGGTTGATTGAGCAGGGAGCCAAGCATGTGGTGCTGACCAGTCGTCGAGCGCCCGCAGAGGAAATCCAGCAGCGGTTGGCAGCACTTCAATCGGAATTTGAATGCACCATTGTGGTTCACCCGACCGATGTTGCCGATGCAGAACAGGTCAATGCATTGGTGCCGCACTTTGGTAAGCGTTGGCCTCAACTAGCGGGCATTCTGCATGCGGCCGGTGTTCTGGACGATGGCATGATTACCGAGCAAACGCCGGAACGGTTTGCCAAAGTAATGGCGCCGAAGGTGGCTGGGGCATTCAACTTGCATCAAGCGACCCATGGTACTGATCTGGATTTTTTCGTCATGTACTCGTCTGTGGCGGCTGCATTGGGCTCTGTGGGTCAGAGCAACTATGCTACCGCGAATGCTTTTCTGGATGGATTAGCCCAACACCGTCGGGCGCAAGGGCTCTGTGCAACCAGTATCAACTGGGGGCCGTGGGCCGAGGCGGGTATGGCCACTAGTGCGGCTGTCCAGGCGAATTTAGCCCGTCAAGGGCTGACCCCATTGCAGCCCAGTGAAGCCCACCAAGCGTTGGCTCAGGTTTTGGTAGCAGGTCATGCCAATAGTGTGGTTCTGGATGCCGACTGGTCTCGCATGAGCCGCTGGTTGGGTGCAGCACGACCACCATTGTTGAGCAATTTGCTGAGCAGTCCTACCCGCCAGGGCAGTAGTGCTCTTGTCCAGCAGCTACAGTCCGTTGTCGGTCTTGAGCGTCAGCAACTGCTCACGCAGCACTTGCAGCAGGAGTTGCAAGCGATATTGCAACTTGCTCAGCCACCAGACCCGGACGTGGGCTTCTTTGATTTGGGTATGGATTCTCTGATGGCTGTGGAACTGCACAATCGTCTGCAGCAACAGCTGGGTGATGCGTATCTCCTACCCAACACCGTCGCCTTCGATTACCCCACAACCCGTCAACTGGCGGCCCATCTGGCGGAACAACTCGGTGGTCTCCCCCAAACGAGCGCCAAGTCGCGTGCGGTTGTGAACCAGTCATTGGATACGGATGCCGTGGCGATTGTCGGTTTAGCCTGCCGGTTCCCAGGGGCACCCGATAAGGAGGCTTACTGGCAGCTGCTAACCAATCAGACGGATGCCATTACCGAAGTGCCGGCTGAGCGCTGGGACATTGATGCCTACTACGACCCCGACCCCGATACACCAGGTAAGATGACGACCCGCTACGGCGGGTTTATCGACGCCATTGCTCAATTCGATGCCGCCTTCTTTGGCATTTCTCCCCGGGAAGCGCTTGAACTCGACCCCCAGCAACGGCTGCTGCTGGAACTGAGTTGGCAGGCGCTGGAAGATGCCAATATTGCTCCGGCCACTCTGGTGGGTAGTCGTACAGGCGTCTATGTGGGGATTAGCACAAGTGACTACAGTCAATTGCTGACCCGTGCCGGAGAGCAGGCGATTGGACAATACATGGGCACGGGCACGTCCCATTCTGCCGCCGTAGGGCGAGTCAGTTACGCGCTAGGGCTGGAAGGACCCAGTCTGGCGATTGATACGGCCTGCAGTTCCTCGCTGGTGGCCTTGCATCAAGCTCGACGCGGTTTACTCAACAATGAGTGTGAAATGGCGCTAGTAGGCGGGGTGAATGCCATTCTGACCCCTGAAGCGACTATCTACTTCAGCCGCGGTCGCTTCATGGCGGCCGACGGCCGCTGTAAAACCTTTGATGCCGCCGCTGATGGTTATGTGCGCGGTGAAGGGTGTGGTGTGGTAGTCCTCAAGCGCTTAGCCGATGCAGAACGGGATGGCGACCGCATCTACGGCGTGATCCGAGGGTCAGCCGTCAATCAGGATGGGGCGTCAGGAGGCTTGACGGTGCCGAAGGGGCCAAGTCAGCAGCGAGTGATTGAAGCGGCATTGGCAGAGGCTGGTCTCAGCCCAGCTGAAATAGCCTATGTCGAGGCTCACGGGACAGGTACCAGTTTGGGTGACCCGATTGAAATTCAGGCTTTGCAGACCGTTCTTGGCAGTGCCCATGATTCAGACAAGCCATTACTGGTGGGCTCGGTCAAAACTAATATCGGACATTTAGAAGCTGCGGCTGGGATTGCCAGCATCATCAAAGTGGCCTTGAGTTTGCAACATGAGCAGATTCCGGGGCAATTGCACTTTAAAGACCCCTCGCCCAGAATTCCCTGGCAGGATATCAACGTCAAGGTTGTGGCGGAGCAACAGCCCTGGCCGACAGAACGCAGAGTGGCTGGTATCAGTAGCTTTGCCTTTCAGGGGACAAATGCCCATGTTGTCTTGGAGGGCTATCCCCAGCTAACCCATGACGTTACTGATTCTGAGGGTCTGCCTGAGCCTACCGCCCATCTGCTGGTGCTGAGCGGGAAGCAAGAGCAAGCCGTCCGGGATCTGGCCGGGTGCTATTTGAGTTGGATGCAAGCCCATGATGCGGTGAACTTAGCTGACGTCTGTTACACCGCCAGGGTCGGACGCAATCATTTTCCCTATCGGGCCAGTTTGGTGGTTGGCACCACCGAACAACTTTGTACCGCGTTAGAAGACTTAGCCACCGGTGATCTCGCTATTACCCATCAGCCGCAATCCAGGACAGTGGCTGTACTGTTCACAGGTCAGGGGTCTCAGTATATCGGGATGGGGCGGCTCCTCTACAATACTCAGCCTACCTTCAAGCAAGCCCTAGACCAATGTGCTGAGATGCTCACCCCTTATCTAGAACGGCCACTCCTTGAGGTTCTGTATGGGGAAGGTGGAGACGCTGAGGTACTGAATCAGACCGCTTATACCCAACCCGCCCTCTTTGCCGTCGAGTATGCCCTGTATCAACTCTGGCAGTCGTGGGGGATTCAACCTGCGGTGGTGATGGGTCACAGTGTCGGTGAGTATGTGGCGGCCTGTGTCGCCGGAGTCTTCAGTTTGGAAGATGGGCTCAAGCTGATTGCCATGCGCGGCAAGTTGATGCAGCAGTTACCGGCTGGTGGGGTGATGGTCTCTGTTATGGCCTCCGCTGAGCAAGTCAGAACGGCCATTGGCGACGATCCCCACGTGGCGATTGCCGCCATTAACGGTCCTGACAGTACCGTCATCTCTGGTCCTGAAGCGGCAGTTCAGGCTATGGTTACTCAGCTGGAAACCACTGGGATTAAGAGTAAAGCCCTGCTGGTTTCCCATGCCTTCCACTCACCGCTGATGCAGCCGATGTTGGCGGAGTTCGAGCTAGTGGCTCGCCAAGTTCGCTACGCAGAACCCAGGCTGAAGCTGGTTTCTAACCTTACCGGACAGGTCGCTACTGAGCAGGTAACTACCGCTGACTATTGGTGTCGCCATGTCCTCATGCCGGTAAACTTCGCCGCAGGCATGCAAGCCCTTCAGCAATTGGGCTGCAACGTCTTCCTTGAGTGTGGCCCTAAACCAATTCTGCTAGGAATGGGCCGTCAATGCCTACCCAATGATGGGGGCAGTTGGGTACCCTCTCTGCGACCAGACCAAGATGACTGGCACCAAATGCTGACCAGTTTGGGTGAACTCTATCGGTCTGGCCTCTCTGTGAACTGGGAAAACTTTGACCAAGATTACCCCCAACGCCGCAAGGTCTCTCTCCCCACTTACCCCTGGCAACGGCAACGCTATTGGGCTGATGTCACAAAGCCCTTCTCGCAGCAGGATCAGGCTGCAACTGAGACTTCACTGCTGGCTAAGACCCCTCTAGTTGACTGGCTTAGCCAGGGGAATGTTGACAATGTTCTACAGCTTTTGCAGCGGAGCCAGACCTTCTCAACGGATGAACAGGCGCTGCTACCCAAATTGATAGCGCAATTGGTTCGGGAAAACCAGCAACAGGCGGCAATTCAAGGCTGGTGCTATCAGCTCAATTGGCAGTTGCAGCCCTCAGTGCAGATGCCCAAGGCCGTTGCAACTGGTCATTGGCTACTACTGTCTGCCCCTGGACAGGTGAATGCTCATAGCCTAGGTGTCTCCCTTGTCAAGCAACTGGAGCAGCAAGGTCAGAGCTGTCACTGGCTGCCAATCGTTAACGATGCGGCTGAGCTAGAGAAGTCTTTACAGGCCCTTGACACCCCACTCGCTGGGATTGTGTTTTTAGGGGAATCTGACTCATTGGCAGAGTTCTCTCCTCTGGATGAAAGCTTGCAAAACTGTCACCAACTGCTCGCCCTGACGCAGACCCTGGCTAGTGTCACTGTTGCTCAATCAATTGGCCAGGGAACTCCCCGACTCTGGGTGGTGACTCAGGGAGCTACCACTTTCGCCCCCTCATCGGCAGGGTTGTCTCAGGCTTCCCTTTGGGGATTGGGTAAGGTAATTGCCCTTGAATACCCTGAATTTTGGGGAGGTTTGATAGATGCTGACGACCAGTCGGTATCTTCCCTGGTGGCCCATCTTCTAGGAGATTCCGAGGAAGACTTACTGGTTCTCAAGGAAGATCAGCGGTATGTGGCCCGGTTGGAGGAGATGCCCCTACCTGCTCCTAAGACTGAGATTACTGTCCGGGCTGACGCCACCTATCTGATTACGGGAGGCCTGGGGGCCTTAGGTCTGAATCTTGCTCGCTGGCTTGTGCAGCAGGGGGCAGACCACTTGGTATTGCTGGGGCGACATTCTCCCACAGATGAAGCGAAGGAGGTGATTGCGCAACTGCAGCAGGCAGGAGCTACAGTGATGACTTTGCGAGCGGATGTTACCGTTCCTGGTGATCTGCAATCAGTGCTAGATGAGATTGCGTCATCTTTGCCACCGTTAAGAGGTATTGTCCACGCCGCTGGGACAGTTGATTATGCCCCTTTGCCTACAGCTACTGCCGAGGCCTTCGAGCGGGTTTTATCGCCCAAAGTGGCAGGGGGATGGTTACTGCACCAGCTCACGCAGGAGATGCCACTGGATTTCTTTCTGCTGTTTTCGTCAATTGCTTCGGTGTGGGGCGGCAAGGGACAGGGATCCTACGCTGCCGCCAACCAGTTTCTGGATGTGTTGGCCCATTATCGTCATCAACAGGGATTGCCCACTTTAACTGTTAACTGGGGACCATGGGCTGGGGGCGGCATGGCGGTGCCTGACTTTGCGAACTGGATGGCTCGTCTGGGTATTCAGCCCCTACTCCCTGAAGCGGCAACAGCGGTGCTGGATCGCTTGCTCCTGGCAGGCTTGCCTCAGGCTACGGTCCTAGATGTGGATTGGGCTCGCTTCAGAAGTTTATTTGAATTGAGAAAACCACGACCCCTGTTCGCCCAACTGGAGGGTGGCATCACGGCTTCCGGGGCTACAAGTTCTAAGGTTGCATTGAACCGGCCTCGATTCATCGACACGGTTGGAGAGATTCCAGTGCAACAGCGATTGGAAGCTCTGATGTCCCACCTGCAGCGAGAATTGGCTGGTGTCTTGGGATTGGTTGGTAAGCTTCCTGATCGCTACCAGGGATTTTTTGAAATGGGAATGGATTCCCTGATGGCTGTGGAATTGAAAAATCGACTTGAGGCTGATCTGGACTGTTCTCTACCAGGGACTTTGGCCTTTGAAGCGCCGACAATTCGTGATCTGTCTCATTACCTGGCCGAGCAGGTGTTGGGATGGACGGTTGATCATGCACCAGAGGGGATACCTGATTCTGAGGAGACGGCAGCAGAGGATGTGGTGGCGGTTGCTGAGTTATCTGAGGAGGAGGTTGAGGCCTCCATTGCCGACCGACTGGCGCGTCTAGAAAATCTTATTGGAGGTCAGTGACATGAGCCCATCTGCTAATGCTAGTAGCCAACTTTCCTCCCAACAGCGTATCTTGCTGGCGTTAGATGATGCAGTCAAAAAGTTGGAAACTTTAGAGCGAGAGAAATCGGAGCCGATCGCCATTGTCGGCATGGGCTGTCGGTTTCCTGGGGTAGCTAGAGATCTGGGCAGCTACTGGCAGCTGCTGCAAAATGGGGTAGATGCCATTACGCCAGTGCCTCGCGATCGCTGGGATATTGACGCTTACTACGATCCTGACCCAGCGGCTCCTGGCAAGACGTACTCTCGCTATGGAGGGTTTCTAGAGCACGTGGATCAGTTTGATCCTCAATTTTTTGGTATCTCTCCCCGCGAGGCTCAGAGTATAGATCCTCAACAGCGGCTGCTGCTGGAAGTAGGTTGGGAGGCGCTGGAATCTTCAGGATGGGTACCCAACCCCCAAGTAGTCAGCAAGACCGGCGTGTTTGTGGGGATTACCACCAACGACTATGCCCGGTTGCTTACCCCGATGGGTGATCTTGAACCCATCAATGCTTACTATCTGACCGGTAATCCACTCAATGCGGTGGCAGGTCGTTTAGCTTATACCTTCGGATTTCAGGGGCCGTGCATGGCGTTAGACACCGCCTGTTCGTCGTCGCTGGTGGCGGTGCACCTGGCGGTTCAGAGTCTACGTCTGGGGGAGTGCGATCTCGCCCTCGCGGGCGGGGTGAATGTGATTCTGTCCCCTGAGAACACCGTGGCTCTGTCGAAATCCCAAATGCTTTCTGCAGATGGTCGCTGCAAGACCTTTGATGCCAGTGCCGATGGCATCGTCCGGGGGGAAGGCTGTGGTGTGGTTGTGCTGAAGCGGCTGTCTGATGCTATCGCTAACCAGGACAACATTTTGGCTTTAATTCGTGGATCAGCAATTAACCAAGATGGGCGCAGCGGTGGTTTTACGGTGCCCAATAAGGTAGCCCAGCAAGCGCTTTTGAGACAGGCTTTGAAAGCTGCAAAGGTTAAGCCAGAAGAAATTGATTACGTTGAAGCCCACGGCACTGGTACTCCCCTAGGAGACCCGATTGAACTGCGGGCTCTGGGTGAGGTGTTGGGTAAGAACCGCCCCGCCAACACGCCACTAAAGGTTGGTTCTGTCAAAACTAACTTTGGCCATCTGGAATCGGCTGCCGGTATTGCCGGGCTAATTAAGATAGTGCTATCGCTGCAACACAACACTCTACCCCCCCATCTGCATTTCCGAGACCCCAACCCCCACATTGACTGGCAGCAACTCCCGATTCAGATTCCGACCGAAGCGATGCTCTGGCCTCGGGGAAATCAACCCAGGTTAGCTGGCGTTAGTTCCTTCGGTGCTAGCGGCACCAACGCCCATGTCATTGTGGAAGAAGCTCCAACCGGTGGTGAAGTCTCAACCGTAGAGCCAGAGCGCCCGCTTCACTTGTTGACGCTGTCGGCTCGTTCCGAATCTGCCCTGGATGACTTAATTGAGCGCTACCGCGCTCAGCTTTCTAGTAGTGGTTCCCTTGCCTTAGCTGACCTGTGTTTCTCTGCTAATACCGGACGGGGGCATTTCGACTATCGACTCTGTCTGTTGGCCAGCTCTATCCATCAACTCCAAACAAAGCTCTCTAAAGCAGTTCAGCTTTCGGAGGAAGAGGGTGGTTTATGGCGAGGGCAATTGACAGAGACAGCTTCAGTGGCCTTCCTGTTTACTGGCCAGGGATCGCAGTACTTGGGCATGGGCCGAAAGCTATACGACCAGCAACCTACCTTCCGCCGTGTTCTGGATCAGTGCTCCGACCTGCTAGCTACTGACCTGGGCTTGTCTTTGGTAGATCTGCTTTACGGCGATATTGCCGATGAAGCAACCCTCAACCAGACAGCCTACACTCAGCCGGTTCTGTTTGCCGTGGAATATGCTCTGGCTCAGCTCTGGCTATCCTGGGGAGTATGTCCTGATGTAGTCATGGGCCACAGCGTTGGGGAATATGTTGCGGCTTGCCTTGCTGGTATCTTCAACCTGGAGGATGGCCTAAAGTTGATCGCTGCTCGCGGTCGCTTAATGCAGGCACTCCCGGCCGGGGGAGGCATGGTGTCCATCCTGGCTTCGGAGACTACGGTGCAGTCTTATCTCGCTCCGTACCAGGGGCAGGTGACTATCGCGGCGGTGAATGGCCCCACCAGCATTGTCATATCTGGAGCCGAAACGGCCCTGACAACCATTACTGCTAAGCTGGAGCAGGCCGGTATCACGTTCAAACCCCTGGCCGTTTCCCATGCTTTCCACTCCGCCTGGATGGAGCCGATGCTGGCAGAGTTCAAACAAGTGGCAAGCTCCATTGCCATGCAGCCACCCCAGCTAAAGCTGGTTTCGAACCTGACTGGGCAGGTGGTTGGGGCAGAAGTTGCCACCGCAGATTACTGGTGTCGCCATGTGCGGGAGCCTGTGCGGTTTGCATCGGGAATGGCCGCGCTGAGTTCCCTGGGCTGTGGAGTGTATCTGGAAGTGGGGCCAAAACCCATTTTGCTGGGGATGGGTCGACAGTGTGTGGATGCAGACGATTCCCTCTGGCTTCCCAGTCTGCGTCCACCCCAGGACGACTGGCAAACCATATTGACGGCCCTGGGGCAGCTCTACATCCGTGGTGTTTCGATTGATTGGGCTGGGTTTGATAAGGACTATGTTCGGCAGCGACTGGCATTACCTACCTACCCGTTTCAACGGGAGCGCTACTGGGTGGAGGCGTCATCTGGTGGGTCTGCTGACCGCCATCAACCTCAACAAACAAACGCCCAAATTCACCCTCTGTTAGGATCTTGTTGCCGACTGGCAACCCTGGCTGCGCCTTACTTTGAAACCAGTCTTAGCTTGACGACTCCTGGTTATCTGGTTGATCACCAAATTTATCAGCAGGGTATTGTCCCGGCGACCGCATATATAGAAATGGGGTTGGCCGCAGGAAAAACTGTCTTGAAGCAGAGGCAGTTGCGACTCACTGAAATATCTATTCAGCAGCCCCTACCGCTGGCGACTGGGCAGTCGATTCCCGTACAAGTAGTGCTGCAAGCTCCTGAGGGCACTGCCACACCGGATGCACCGACCCACGACTTGGCCTATGGCTTTGAAATCTTCAGCTTGAAGACCAGCAGTGGCCATGATCTTGAACCCGTATGGACGCGCCACGCCTCCGGTCGAGTTGGTTCACTTTCCCCTGGGCAGGTAGTTCCAGATGCTATTGATCTGGAGGCATTACAGGCTACCTACCCAGAGCCCGTCTCGATCAGCGACTACTACCAGAGGCTAGGGCAGCGGGGAATGACCTATGGCCCCAGCTTCCAGGGCATTCAAGCGCTCTGGAAAGGGCAGGAGGGTGTGTTGGGGCGGGTTCAGTTACCCGCTGTTGTACCTTCCGATGCTGACTACTGTATCCACCCGGCGCTGCTTGACGCCTGTTTTCAGGCACTGGGCGCAGTGGTGAATGACGGTAAGACAGATGCCTATCTACCGGTTGCAATTGAGGAGATTAACCTCTACGGGCCAGTCCCCAATCAGGTATGGAGCCAAGTGAAGCTCCATTCTCCAGAACGTTCGAAGCGTCGGCAGCTCAGTGCTGATCTGGTGCTGTGGAATGATGCCGGAGACGCGATCGCAACTCTACACGGGTTGACCCTGAGGCAAGTGCCGCAACGACTGCTGCAGCGGATCCTACAACCCAATGACGATGAATGGCTCTATCGTCTCGATTGGCAGCCCTTGCCTCCGGTATTGGCAGATTCCTCTGGCTCAAAACGTTGGTTGATCATGGGTGGATCTTCAGAGGAGATCGAAGTTGCTCTGGCCGATCGTCTCACCCAGGAGGGCGAGCAATGCATTCGGGTCAGGCTTGGCAAGATCTATCGCCAGATCAATGAGACTGAGTTCGAGATTAATCCTGCTGACCCAGAGCAGGTCAAGCAACTAGTAGATAGCATCGCAACTGCTGGGCAATTGCAGTACGATGGCATCATTCATCTGTCAGGGGCGACCCCGACTATCGCCCTCAATAACCGAACCATCATGGATGCCCAGATGGCGGGTTGTGGCAGTTTATTGCATCTGGTTCAGGCAGTCGTGCAGGCTCAACCCGCTACCCTGCCCCGTCTCTGGGTGGTGACTCGGGGTACCCAGGCCGTGGCCAATAGTGCGGCTTCCCAACCGCAGTTTGGTTCACTGTGGGGTATGGGGCGAGTGCTCGCAAACGAACATTCCGATCTGCGTTGCACCTGCCTTGATCTGGAAAGTCGGGAAAGCGGCACTGACGTTGAGCAAGATATGGCCTGGCTGGCCGCAGAAGTTAGATCTAGTGATCCCCATGCGCAACTTGCCTACCGCCAGCAACAGCGTTACGGAGCGCGGTTAGTGCGCTATCGTTCAGCACCGTTGACAGCCGCTAACGAGTTGGCTGTTCCAGATCATCCCTTCCAACTCCGCACTCGCGAATACGGAGTGCTGGAAAATCTGCAGTTGATGCCCATGCAGCGGTGCACTCCGGGGCCTAACGAGGTAGAAATCGCAGTGCGAGCCGTAGGCTTGAACTTTCGGGATGTGCTCAATGCTCTGGGAATGCTAAAAGAATTCACCGAGCAAATGGGTATTACCGACGCGGCAGAATTGCCCTTCGGCGGCGAATGTGCAGGGGTTATCACGGCCGTTGGCGACCAGGTCAGCCATCTGCAGGTTGGAGATGCAGTGATTGCCGCCCAAGCCATTGGCAGTTTGGCTTCCCACGTTATCGTTCCTGCCGCCTTCGTGGTGCCAAAGCCTGCTTCTATTAGCTTTGAGGCTGCCGCTACCATTCCCACGACCTTTTTGACCGCCTACTATGGGCTGCATCATCTCGCTCAACTGAAAGCTGGGGAAAGGGTGTTGATTCACGCCGCCTCTGGTGGGGTTGGGCAGGCGGCAGTACAGGTCGCTCAAAGCCTGGGGGCAGACGTATGGGGTAGCGCCAGTGAACCCAAGTGGGCCGTGTTAAAATCTCAGGGATTAGCCCAGGTGTTTAACTCCCGCACCCTTGATTTTGCTGAACAAGTCTCTGAGCTGACCGGGGGTGAAGGGGTAGATGTCGTACTCAACAGCCTTAATGGCGATTTCATCCCGGCCAGCCTGTCTGTCTTGAATCAGGGAGGAAGATTCGTCGAGATTGGCAAGTTAGGCATTTGGAGTGCTGAGCAGGTTGCAGAAGCCTATCCCCATGTCAACTACCTGCCCTTTGACCTGCTGGATATCTCCCTGGCAACGCCAGAACTGATTACAACGCTTTTGCAGCAAGTCTTATCCCGGTTTGAGCAGGGCCATTTCACCCCATTACCCCATAAAATTTTCCCGCTTCAGCATGGGGTCGAGGCATTCCGTTATATGGCTCAGGCTAAGCATATCGGCAAGGTGGTGATTTCCCTACCGGTTCTTCAACCTGAAACCAATGGCCACTCGGCAACCGGTAAGGATGCCGTGGTGTCTTTGGCGAAAGCCGAAATTAGCACCCAGGCTACCTATCTGGTTACAGGCGGCCTGGGGGCCTTGGGATTGCAGGTTGCCCAGTGGCTGGGACAACAGGGAGCCAAACATCTGGTTTTGACTGGACGGCGATCGCCATCGTCAACAGCCCAGGAAGCCATCGAACGGCTTCAGCAGGCGGGTGTTTCAGTAGAGGTAATGGCTACCGATATTAGTGAACCAGCCGCGGTAGCCGAGCTGATGAAACGCGTCCAATCCACTCTGCCACCCTTGAAGGGCATCTTCCATGCCGCTGGGGTGTTGGACGATGCCATGGTGATGGGGCAAACCTGGGAGCGTTTTGAAAAGGTCATGGCCTCCAAGGTGATAGGAACCTGGTTGCTGCATGAGCAAACCCAGAATCAGGAGCTGGATTACTTCGTGTGCTTCTCGTCGGTATCGGCTTTGGTGGGGTCTCCTGGGCAAGCCAACTACGCTGCTGCTAACGCCTTTATGGATTCCCTGGCCAGCTATCGCCAGTCCTTGGGCTTGAGAGCCCTCTCGATTAACTGGGGCCCCTGGTCTCAAGGCGGCATGGCCGCTGCCCTGCAGAATCGTGAACAGGCTCGCTGGGCCAGTCGGGGGGTGGGTCTGATTGAACCCCAGCAGGGGCTGGCAATTTTGGGGCAGTTACTGGAAGCTGAGACTTGCCAGGTTGCGGTTTTACCTGTGGATTGGGAGCGTTACTTGGCACAGATACCGCCAGGGATCGACCTGAGCTTTTTGGAGCAGGTTGTTACCCTTGCTCCCACAGAGGCCCGCCCACCCCAGTTGTTGCTAGATCTACAACAGGCTCCAGGCCACAAACGCAGGGCCTTACTGACCCAACGGCTCCAAGAGTTGCTGGCGAAAGTGATGGGGCTATCGCCTAATCAGGTTAATCCCCAGCGGGGGTTTGCAGACTTGGGTATGGATTCCCTGATGGCTGTCGAAATGCGTAACCTGCTCCAGACCAATCTGGGTTGTGCAATCCCGACAACTCTGGCCTTTGACTATCCCACTGTGGAAGCCTTGGTGGACTACTTCCTGGAGACTCTAGAGTTTGAAGCTGCCCCTGATGAAGAAACAGGGATCCAAGATCGGGAGACATCATCAGCTCAGGTAATCCCTGAACGACAGCCAGGGAGCATTGCAGACTCAGCGACAAGTGAATCAATGAGTAACCTGGATGACCTTTCTGAAGACGAACTAGCCGACCTGCTAGCCCAGGAACTGTCAATCATTAAGGAGGAGAAAGCATGATGAGTCAGAACGTAACGACTGACCAATCCCCTCAGCAGTTCCAATCCCCTCAGCAGTTAATGAAGCAGGCGCTCCTGGAACTGCGGCAAATGCGGAGTAAAGTGGCGGCGATGGAAGCCGCCAAGCAAGAGCCAATTGCCATTATTGGTATGGGGTGTCGATTTCCGGGCGGTGCCAATACTCCAGAGCAGTTTTGGCAACTTGTGCGGAATGGAGTAGATGCTATTTCAGAGGTTCCGCTAAGCCGTTGGGATATCGATGCTTATTACGATCCTGACCCTCAGGCGGCGGGCAAGATGATGACCCGCTACGGTGGTTTTGTGGAACCCCTTTACGAGTTTGACCCCGCCTTTTTCGGCCTGTCACCCCGGGAAGCGGCGACCCTTGACCCCCAACAGCGGTTACTCATGGAAGTAACCTGGGAAGCTCTGGAGGCGGCTGGACAGGCTCCTGATCGTCTGAAGGGAAGCGCCACAGGTGTTTTCGTTGGGATCTGTACCACCGACTATTCCCAGGTGCTGATTCAGCAAGGGACTACCGCAATTGATGCCTACTGGGGCACTGGCAACACTCACAGTGTGGCCGCCGGGCGGTTGTCCTATCTCCTCGGTTTGCAGGGTCCCAGCATCGCTGTGGATACGGCCTGTTCATCATCGCTGGTGACTGTGCATTTGGCAGTGCAAAGCCTGCGGGCAGGGGAGTGTAACTTGGCCCTGGTCGGGGGGGTGAATCGCATCATTTCCCCCGAAGCGACGATTAATTTTTCTAAGGCCAACATGCTTGCCCCCGATGGTCGCTGCAAGACCTTTGATGCTACTGCCGATGGTTATGTTCGGGGTGAAGGCTGCGGCATGGTGGTGCTCAAGCGCCTCAGCGATGCCCTGGCTGATGGCGATCCTATCCAGGCTGTAATTCGCGGCTCGGCAGTGAACCAGGATGGACGCAGTAGCGGTTTGACCGTTCCCAATGGCCCATCCCAAAAGGGATTGATTCGGGCAGCACTGGCTAACGGTGGAATCACTCCAAGCCAAGTCAATTATATCGAAGCCCATGGTACTGGTACAGCTTTAGGGGATCCGATTGAGTTGGGAGCATTAACCGGAGTTTTTGGGCCACAGCGATCGCCCGATCAACCCCTCTGGGTAGGGTCAGTAAAAACCAACATCGGTCATTTAGAAGGTGCGGCAGGCATTGCTGGGCTGATCAAAGCTGTACTGGCGCTACAGCATCAGGAAATTCCTCCCCACCTGCATTTTCAACAGCCCACCCCCCATTTAGATTGGGATCACAGCCCAATTCAGGTGCCAACGACTCCCCAACCCTGGTTAACTGGCTCTTCACCACGGGTAGCGGGGGTTAGTTCTTTCTCGTTTAGCGGCACCAATGCCCATGTGGTGCTGGCCGAAGCTCCGGGGCAACCCGTTGAGGCTAAGCCGGAGCGACCGTTCCATCTGCTCACCCTATCGGCCAAATCTACCGCTGCCCTCGATCAGCTGGTGGATCGGTATTGCCAGTATCTGGAAACCAACCCTGAGGTTTCATCGGGGGATTTGTGTTTTACCGCTAGCTACGGGAGATCGCACTTTGAACATCGTATGGGCGTGGTAACAAGCTCCAGAGCAATCCTTCTGGCCCAACTTCAGGAACTCCGCCAGGGCCAGTTGCCAACAGGAGCGGTGCGAGCTGTGGTGGATGCTGCACCTAAGGTAGCTTTTCTGTTTACTGGACAGGGCTCTCAGTATGTTGGGATGGGGCGTCAGATCTACGACACCCAGCCTGTATTTAAGGCGGCTCTGGAACGCTGTGATCAACTCGTGGAGCCTTATCTGAAGCAATCCCTGCTGTCGGTGATTTACCCCACTGAGGGCCATGTTTCTCCGCTGGATCAGACCGCTTATACTCAGCCCGCGCTGTTTGCTCTGGAATATGCGTTGGCCCAGCTCTGGCAATCCTGGGGGATCTATCCCGATGTTGTGATGGGACACAGCGTTGGGGAATATGTCGCCGCCTGTGTTGCCGGGGTGTTTAGCCTGGAGGATGGCCTCAAGTTGATTGCCGAACGCGGGCGATTGATGCAGACTCTGCCCTCGACCGGAACCATGGTAGTGGTCATGGCCAGTGAGGCAGAGGTGCGATTTTTCCTAGAAGCTACACACAAAGACTGCGCGATTGCCGCCATCAATGGTTCGCAAAATGTGGTTGTCTCTGGCCCACAAACTGCCCTTGAACCGTTCTGCCAGACCCTCAATCAAAAAGGCATAAAAACCACCCCGCTGACCGTTTCCCATGCCTTCCACTCGCCTTTGATGGAGCCCATGGTGGCAGAGTTCAAAGGGATAGCCGCCACCGTAACTTACCAAGCTCCCCAGGTAGACATTATCTCTAACCTGACTGGTCAGTTAGTCAACGGTTCAGAGCTGGCAGATCCTGACTATTGGTGTCGCCACATTCTGCAACCCGTGCGGTTCGCTGACAGTGTGAAGACCCTGCAGGAGCAAGGCTACACTGACTTGCTTGAACTTGGTCCCAAGCCTGTGCTAACGGGAATGGCCTATCACTGCCTTACCCCCGACACTATTGAATCGACAGTATTGTTGCCCAGTCTGCGGTACGGTCAGGAAGACTGGCAGGTACTGTTCGGCAGTCTGGCTCAGCTTTACAGCCGAGGGGCAACCATAGATTGGGAAGCCGTAAATCAAGGATACAGATACCAGCGCCTGCAACTGCCTACCTATCCCTTCCAGCGGCAGTGGTACGGGGTTGAGATAGATGCATCAAAACGGCAGACAAGGCAGGCTAATTCCCGCTCAACAACCGCTACAGTTCATCCCCTGCTGGGATATCGCTTGCCGTTGGCGGGTTCTCAGGAACATCGGTTTGAATCTGAATTGAGCTTAGCGGAGCAGCCTTATCTGGCGGATCATCAGATCTATCAGCAGGTCATTCTACCGGCAACAGCCTATCTGGAGATGGCCTTGGCGGCAGCGCAGGCAACTCGAACATCCTTACCCTTACAAGTTAGTAAGATGGCGATTCAGCATCTGATGATGCTGACGACCGAGGGAACGAAGGCCGTGCAGGTTGTGCTGAGACCTGCCAGGGAGGTAACCAACCAGGATTCCCTTAACTCCTACGCCTTCGAGATTTTTAGTCAGGCAGATGGTAAACCCGATGCCCTGGCTGCCGATCAAGCCCTCTGGACCTGTCATACTCAGGGGCAGGTTCATGGTCTTACCCAGCCAGAAGCCCTGCCTGCTGCTGTGGATATCCAACAATGTTTGGCAGAATACCCCGAATCTATAGAGGTGACTGAGTACTACCAGGCCCTGCACCAGCAAGGCCTGGGCTATGGCCCCTATTTCCAGGGAATTCAAGCCCTCTGGCGAGGAGCTAAAGGGGGACTCGGACAAATTCAGCTTCCCCAGGGTGCAGAAGAACCAACTTACGTTATCCATCCTGCACTGCTGGATGCCTGTTTGCAGGTGCTAGGAGCGGTGACTGAACAACAAGTAAGTCAATCTGACGACGCTTTCCTGCCAGTCGCCATTGAATCCTTTACAGTGTACCGTGCGGTACCCGATCAGGTCTGGAGCCTGGTTGATTTGGAAACAGCGGCAAATCAGCAGCAGTTATCGGCCAACATAACCGTGCTGGATACCTCTGGGGAAGTGGTGGCACAGCTACAGGGGCTACTCCTGAAACGGTTGCCACGTCAGCTATTTCAGGAGTTATCGCAACCCAATTTGGAAGATTGGCTCTATCGGCTTGACTGGCAGCCGCTGCCACTGCCAGCGGAGGTTGCAAATTCTGATCAGGGGCGATGGCTGATCTTTTGTGATCGCGCTGGCAATGGCCAAGCCCTGGCAAAGCAACTCGAAGCAGTCGGTGCCAGTTGCATTTTGATCATGCCAGGTTCCCACTATCGCCAGATTGGTACGCACCAGATAGAGCTTGATCCGCTGCAACCAGAACATTTTCATCAATTAGTTCAGTCTTGTTGCGAAGACACCAACCAGCCCTGGACAGGCATTGCCCACCTCTGGGGGATGGGAGCCCTCATAGCGGATTCTGAACCCGACATGGCAGGGGAATTGCTGGCTCGTCTACAGCAGTCCCAGGCCGAAAGCTGCGGCAGTGTGCTGCATCTGGTGAAAGCGCTAACTGCCGCGAAATTAACAACCATGCCCCGATTGTGGCTGATTACCGCAGGAGCCCAAACCCTAGGTGAGAGCCTCACAACCCAGCCCCAGTCGGGTTCCCTGTGGGGCATGGGCCGGGTACTGACCTTTGAGCACCCTGAGTTACGGTGCACTTGCCTGGATCTCGATGCCCCAGAAGCGGCAGCAGATACTGCCCGTCTATGCTCAGAACTGCTCAGCAGCGATGACCAGGAAAATCAGCTCGCCTATCGCCAAGGCCAGCGCTTTGGCGCTCGTCTGGTACGCTACCAGGCTGCCGCCCTGGCAACGGGGCAAGAACTGGTAGACATTCCTAGCGAGCCCTTCCAGGTACGCATCCGTGATTACGGTATGCTCGAAAGCTTGCAATGTCTTCCCCTGCAGCGGCGGCAGCCCGAACCTAATGAGGTTGAAATTCAGGTGCAAGCCGTAGGTCTGAACTTTCGGGATGTGCTGAATGCCTTAGGTATGCTGCGGGAGTATACAGCGGCTATGGGCATTACAGATACCGCTGATTTGCCCTTCGGTGGCGAATGTTCAGGAATTGTCACCGCTGTTGGGGCTGACGTCAGTCATCTGTCCGTAGGAGATGCGGTCATTGCCACCCAAACCATTGGTAGTCTCAGTAGCCATGTGGTTGTACCGGCATCCTTCGTTGTGCCCAAGCCCGCCTCCCTCAGCTACGAAGCGGCGGCGGCTATTCCGACGGCCTTTTTGACGGCTTACTATGGATTGCGCCATCGGGCTAACCTTCAGTCTAGAGAACGGGTATTGATCCATTCTGCCGCTGGGGGAGTAGGTCAGGCTGCTGTGCAGATCTCCCGCTGGTTAGGAGCTGAGGTCTGGGGCACTGCCAGCCCAGGCAAGTGGTCCAAGCTCAGGGAAACAGGCGTCACGAAAACCTTTAACTCCCGCACTACCGACTTTGCTGAAGAAATTGCTACCCTCACAGACGGGCAAGGGGTCGATGTCGTTCTGAACAGCCTCAATGGCGATTTTATCCCCAAAACCCTAGACTGCTTGGGTGCCCAGGGGCGGTTTGTGGAAATCGGCAAATTAGGTATTTGGAGTGCAGAGCAGATGTCTGCAACCCGTCCTGACGTGGCTTATCACTCCTTTGATTTGCTAGATATTTCTCTGGAAACCCCAGACTTGATTAGCCACCTTCTGCAGGAGCTGATGACCCTGTTTACCCAGGGTGAACTCACGCCGTTACCCTACACGAGCTTTTCAGCTGAGCACATGGTAGAAGCCTTCCGCTACATGGCCCAGGCAAAACATGTCGGGAAAGTCGTGATTTCGATGGCCTCTGACTCAGCCACGGTGGCAGATCAGGAAACCAATTCTGCCAAGGAGCTGCCTGATATTCGCCCCAACGCCACTTACCTGATTACAGGAGGGTTGGGGGCTCTGGGGTTACAGGTAGCCCAGTGGCTCGTGCGACAGGGGGCAAAACAACTGGTATTAACCGGGCGGCGGGCTCCTAGCGAAGCCACTCTCTCAACCCTGGCAGATCTGGAACAGCAGGGTGCCACCATAGATATACAGGCTACGGACATGAGTCAGCCCGCTGCCGTAGCAGGGTTAATCCAGCATATTGAGACGGCCCTTCCACCGCTTAAAGGCATCTTCCATGCGGCTGGAGTGCTGGACGATGGCCTGATGACCGGGCTCACTTGGGAGCAATTTGAGCGGGTCATGGCAGCCAAAGTGACCGGCACCTGGTTACTCCATGAGTCTACACGGGCATTATCCCTGGACTACTTCGTTTGCTTCTCGTCAGTAGCCGCTTTGATGGGTTCACCGGGGCAGGCCAACTATGCTGCCGCTAACGCCTTCATGGACGCCTTCGCGGCCTACCGACAAAGTTTGGGCCTGTCAGGACTATCGATTAATTGGGGTCCCTGGGCACAAAGTGGGATGGCTGCCGCTCTGCAAAGTCGCGATCAAGCCCGCTGGGCGGCCCAGGGGGTGAATCTGATTGAGCCTGAGCAGGGATTAACCCTGTTAGGACAATTGTTGACCTCGAAGACAGCCCATGCAGCGGTTTTACCCATCGATTGGTCTCGATATCTAGCTCAGATACCAACTGGCTTCAATCTCAGTATCCTATCGCATTTAGCTAAGTCAGTTTCTCTAGGGGAGGTTACTCCTCCTTGGATACGCATAGAACTTGAACAGGCTCCTCCAGAAGAGCGCCAGAGCCTGTTAACCCGGCAAATTCAGACCTTGATTGCCAAGGTTCTGGGTTTAGAGGCACCAGAACTGGTGCAGCCCCGTGAGCGGTTGTTTGACCTCGGCCTGGATTCTCTTATGGCAGTAGAACTCAAGAGCCGATTGGAGTCTGGTCTGGGTTGCTCTTTACGATCCACCCTAATCTTCGATTATCCCACCTTGGAAGCCCTGGCGAACTACTTGTCTACCGAAGTGCTTTTCCCCGAAGCTCAAACTACCCCCGAGTCTGCACCTCCTCAGCTCAACTCGCCCGAGTTAGATCTGGAAAACCTGGAGGAATTGTCTGAAGCTGAGGCCGAAGCTTTGCTCTTGGCTGAACTTGATAAAGTGACTTGACCATCAAAGGGCTGGGTAAGGAGATTGCAAATCGCTAGATTTTCCGTTCAACCAGCTTTTAGTTCATGCTTTTGACCGCATCCATCGCCATATACGTAATCGCTAATGAATACTGCTGCTAAATCAACTAACGACCTGTCGCCAACCAAGCGAGCCCTGCTAGCCCTCAAGGAAATGCAGGCTAAGCTTGAGGCTACAGAGCGGGCAAAGCGAGAGCCGATTGCCATCATCGGGATGGGTTGCCGTTTGCCAGGTGGAGCTGTCAATCCAGACGCGTACTGGGACTTGCTAGTGAACCAGAAGGATGCCATTACAGAGGTTCCTGGCGACCGCTGGGATGTTGATGCGTATTACGATCCGGATCCAGATACCCCTGGCAAAATCTACACCCGTTACGGCAGTTTCGTTGACGACGTTGATCAGTTTGATCCGTCCTTTTTTAGTATTTCCCCTCGAGAGGCCCTGACGATGGATCCGCAGCAGCGTTTGCTGCTGGAGGTGACGTGGGAAGCTCTGGAAGACGCGAATCAGGTGCCTGAACGGTTGTTTAATAGCCCCACGGGAGTGTTTGTTGGAATTTGTACCAATGACTACACTAAGGTGGCTCTGGGATCGGGGGCTCAGGGAGGTGAAGCCATTGATGCCTACTTTGCTACCGGCAACGCTCACAGCGTCGCCCCGGGTCGTTTGTCTTATATCTTCGGCTTTACCGGCCCCAGCCTGGCGGTAGATACGGCCTGTTCGTCCTCCCTGGTATCTGTGCATTTGGCCTGCCAGAGTTTGCGCCTGCGTGAGTGTAACCTGGCACTGGCTGGTGGAGTCAACTTGCTGCTCTCCCCCCAAACCACAATGACCTTCTCGAAGGCTAAGATGATGGCCCCGGACGGTCGCTGCAAAACCTTTGATGCCTCTGCCAATGGCTATGTGCGGGGTGAAGGATGTGGGGTGATTGTGCTAAAGCGCCTCTCAGATGCGATCGCAGATGGCGATTGCATCCTGGCGGTAATTCGAGGGTCGGCGGTGAATCAGGATGGCCCTAGTGGCGGCTTAACAGTACCCAATGGACCTTCCCAAGAAAAAGTTCTGCGTCAGGCTCTACAGAATGGCGCCGTAAATCCTGCTGAGGTAGCTTACATTGAAGCCCACGGTACCGGCACCTCTTTAGGAGATCCCATTGAGGTAGAAGCATTAGGGGCGGTATTTGGCTCCCACCGCCCTGCTGACAATCCGCTACAAGTTGGGTCAGTCAAAACGAATATTGGCCATTTGGAAGCTGCTGCCGGTATCGCCGGATTAATCAAGGTGGTGTTGTCCTTAAACCACGAGTTAATCCCATCCCATTTGCATTTTCGTGAACCCAATCCTTACATCAACTGGTCGCAACTGCCGATTAAGGTAACGGCGGAAGCCACTCCCTGGCTTAGGGGTGAACGGCCTAGGTTGGCTGGGGTCAGTTCTTTTGGCTTTAGTGGCACCAATGCCCATGTGTTAATTGAAGAAGCCCCCCCAGCCGCCACCTTGCCTGAAGTGACAAATGATCGCCCGCAGCATTTACTGACCCTTTCGGCTAAGTCGGCTACTGCTTTGGAGCATCTGGCCCTGCGTTATCAGACCTACTTATTGAAGGAAGAAAACAGTCAGCAGTTCCCTTCTATCTGTTACACCGCGAACACCCAGCGATCTCTGTTTGAGCACCGTCTTAGCCTGGTCGCAGCGACAGCCAAAGAGGCTGCTGATCAAATCCTATCGTTTTCGGTGAATGCCGATGATTCGAAGGTAATTTCAGGCCGGGCAACCGGAACGCCATCCCCCGGTGCTGCCTTTTTGTTTACAGGGCAGAGCTCTCAATACTCAGGGATGGGGCATCAGCTTTACCAGAGTCAGTCTGTATTCCGTCAGGCTCTGGAAGACTGTCACGCCAGGTTAACGCCTTTGTTGGGGGTTTCCCTGCTGGACTTGCTCTTTAATCCAGACCAGGCAGAAACTCTCAACCAGACGGCCTTTACTCAACCAGCCCTGTTTGCTATCGAGTATGCCCTGGCTCAGATGTGGCTGTCCTGGGGGATTAAGCCTGTGGCAGTAATGGGGCACAGCGTTGGAGAATATGTCGCCGCCTGCATTGCTGGCGTGTTTAGCCTCGATGAAGGTCTGAAGCTGATTGCTGAACGAGGCCGCCTGATGCAGGCCCTGCCATCAGGCGGCGGTATGGTGTCAGTACTGGCTCCCGAAGCTACGGTATGGGAGTATCTGGCTCCTTATGCTGCCGACCAGGTTACTTTTGCCGCCATCAACGGTCCCACCAGCGTTGTCATTGCCGGGCCTACTTCGGTACTGGAAACCATTACCAGCAAATTGGAGCAGGCTAGTATCAAGGTCAAGCCTCTAGTGGTATCCCACGCCTTTCACTCGCCCCTGATGGAGCCGATGTTGAAAGCATTTGAGGCTGTGGCTCGGCAGGTTGATTATCAGCCGCCCCGGGTGAAACTCATTTCTAACGTCACTGGCAAAGTGGCAGATAAGGAGGTCGCAACCGCCGATTACTGGTGTCGCCACATTCGGCAGCCAGTGATGTTCGCGGCGGGAATGCAGACTCTGTATCAACTCGGCTTTAAGACCTTTCTTGAAATTGGCCCAAAGCCAATACTGCTGGGTATGGGGCGGCAGTGTGTGCCCGTCGCCGAAAATCAGCGGTGGTTGCCCAGCCTTCGGCCTCCTTTGTCGGACTGGCAAATTCTGCTTGAAAGCTTAGGCCAACTCTACGTTCAGGGAACTGACATCGACTGGGATGGTTTTAACCAGGGCTATCCTCGACAGCGAATGTCTTTGCCTACCTATGCTTTTCAGCGCCAGAGTTACTGGGTCGAGCCAGAGGCGCAGTCGCCACCGTCTGTTGCTGCCGCTGTTAGCCACTCTGCTGGACCAGCCATTCACCCACTATTGAGCACTCGTCTACGCTCAGCGATCAAGGTGGTTCAATTTGAGACGCTGCTGTGGGCTAATTCCCCTGCTTTCCTGGCTGACCACCAGGTAGCGGGAACCGTTATTCTGCCTGCTACGGCCTATTGTGAAATGGCTCTGGCAGCCGGGGCAACAATTGATAAGACAAGGCAGATCAGTTTGGCATCTGTCGCCATTCACCAACCTCTAGTGCTGACTTCTGAAGGGGCAATGGTGGTGCACTGTGTGCTTACTCCAGAAACCGAAACTACCTATAAATTCGAAATATTTAGCCTGGAAGCAGCACCGACAGAGGCATCAAGTGTTACTGATGAGGTCTGGACGCTCCATGCCGATGGTCGGCTGCTGACAGCGGTTGACCCGGTAAGCCCTGCTGCTCAATCCCTCCCCAATACGGCACCAACCCTGGCCGATGGAGAGACCCTCTATGAACAATTCCGTCAGCAGGGCTTTAGCTATGGCCCTGCTTTCCAGGGCGTGAAACAGGTTTGGTGCACCGAAACCGAGGTCGTCGGCAAAATTCAACTGCCGGAGCATCTTGCTGGTGAGGTGAATCGATATCAGCTCCACCCCGCTTTGTTAGATGCCTGCTTCCACATCCTGGGAGCTACAGTCACTGAAGCTGATAGGCAGTCGCTGTACCTGCCGGTAGGCATCGGCAAGCTTCAAATCCATCAGCCGGTAGAGTCTAGCCTCTGGTGTCGGGCCGAGAATCTGCGTTCAGAATCTAATCACCAGATACTGCGGACTAATCTGCTGCTGTTCAACGATGGTGGCACAGTGATAGCAGAGGTTACTGACTTAACCCTGCGCCGGGTCAATCGTCAGGCGTTAATGCGCAGCCTTCAACCCGATTTGGAGGATTGGCTTTACCGGATTGATTGGCAACCGCTAGAAGCCCCTGTAGCCACCGAAACCGTAAACCCTGGGGATGGTTGGATCATTTTTGCGGATGGTAATGGTGTTGCTGAAACCCTGATTAAGCAAATGGAGGAAACCAGGGCTGTTTGTTTACAGGTCTTCCAGGGGCCTGCCTACCGCCAAGTTAATTCCTGTCAGTTTGAGGTCAATCCGGCAAAGCTTGAGGATTTTCGTCGGCTGGTAACCGAGGGGTTGCCCTCTGGAACCCCTTGCAAAGGCGTTGTGTACCTTTGGAGCGCGACGGCAACTGCAGAATTGACTGAAGAGCAGGTGGTGCGTTCACAACCCGCTATCTGCGGCGGCGTCTTGCACTTGGTGCAGGCTCTGCTACAGGGGGTTACCACGGCTATGCCGCAGCTCTGGCTGGTAAGTCGGGGCACTCAACCAGTCGCTGGGATTGCACCTACCCAGCCCCAGGCCGGCAGTCTGTGGGGGTTAGGGCGAGTGCTAATGGTAGAGCATCCCGACCTTCGCTGTCACTGCATAGATCTGGACATTGAATCGGGGTCAGTGGATAGCCAACGCCTCCTGGCGGAGATGACGGCTCAAACTCCCGAAACCCAGGTAGCTTACCGCCAAAGCCAACGCTATGGGGCCAGACTGGTGCGTTATCAAGCTGCCCCCCTCGATGCTGCTGACCTGACAGTGCCTCAATTCCCTTATCAGGTCAGAATTCGCGAGTATGGCATCCTCGAAAATTTGCAGTTGGTGCCAACCGAGCGACGGGTGCCTGGGCCTGATGAAGTGGAAATAGCGGTGCGGGCAGTAGGTCTAAATTTCCGGGATGTGCTCAATGCCCTGGGTATGATGAAATCCTTCACCGAAGCAATGGGGGTGACCGACACCGCTGATGTGCCTTTTGGCGGTGAATGTGCAGGCATCGTCACCGCCTTGGGGTCAAATGTTCAACACCTGGCTATCGGGGACGAGGTGATTGCCGCCCAAGCCTTGGGCAGTTTAAGTAGCCATGTCATCGTACCCGCTGTCTTTGTGGTGCCCAAACCCGCTGGGTTAAGTTACGAAGCTGCCGCCACCATTCCCACGGCCTTTTTAACGGCTTATCATGCCCTCCATCATCAAGCACAGCTCCAATCTGGTGAACGGGTTTTGGTTCATGCGGCGGCGGGGGGAGTTGGGCAAGCGGCTGTACAAATTGCCCAATGGCTAGGGGCCGAGGTCTGGGGCACTGCCAGTGAGCCCAAGTGGCCAGTGTTGACAGAGAAGGGCGTTACTAAAATCTTCAATTCCCGCACCCTTGAGTTTGCCGATCAAATCACGGCCCTCACGGATGGCGCTGGTGTAAATGTGGTGCTCAACAGCCTGAATGGCGATTTTATTCCTAAGACCCTGTCAGTGCTAGGGCTCGAAGGGCGATTCGTGGAAATTGGCAAAATTGGTATCTGGAGTTCAGAGCAGATAGCCGAAGCGCGTCCCGACGTCTCCTATCTACCCTTCGACTTGCTGGATATTTCCCTGGAAACGCCGGGGCATATCAATCAATGGCTTCAAGATTTAATGCCCCTGTTTGAACAGGGCAAATTGCAGCCACTGCCTCACCAAATCTTTCCCATTGAGCAGTTGGTCGACGCTTTTCGGTATATGGCTCAGGCCAAACACATCGGCAAAGTCGTGATTTCGCTGCCAGCCGAACCCAGTGACCGCCCTGACAGAGCCGAGGCTACGGAAATGGTCGGCATCCACAAAAACGGCACCTATCTGGTTACGGGCGGTCTGGGTGCATTGGGACAGCAGGTAGCTGGCTGGCTGGCACAGCAGGGGGCTAGTCACATTGTTTTGACAGGGCGTCGGGTACCCACTGAAGCCCCTATTCTGACGGAGCTTGAACAGCAAGGCGTTAACGTGCAGGCAGTAGCCGCTGATATCAGTCAGCGGGGGGCGGTCGTTGACCTGATGCAGCGAATCAAAACCACTCTGCCCCCTCTGAAGGGAATCTTCCATGTTGCCGGGGTGCTGGACGATGGCATGGTAGCAGGACAAACCTGGGAGCAGTTTGAGCGAGTGATGGCTCCCAAAGTGATGGGGACTTGGTGGCTACATGAACAAGCCCAAGATCAGGATCTGGACTGCTTTGTCTGTTTTTCATCGGTAGCAGCGGTGGTAGGGTCACCCGGCCAGGCCAATTATGCTGCCGCCAATGCGTTTATGGATGCCTTGGCCGCCTATCGCCAGGGGTTGGGCCTGCCAGGGCTGTCGATTAACTGGGGCCCTTGGTCTCAAAGTGGTATGGCCGCCGCCTTGCAGAGCCGCGACCAGGCACGCTGGGCAGCTCAAGGCGTAGGGTTGATTGAGCCTGGGCAAGGAGTAGCACTGCTAAACCAGTTGTTAGCTACTGCTAAGTGGCCACAGGCGATTGTTTTGCCAGTAGATTGGTCCCGGTATTTGGCTCAGCTGCCGCCGGAAATGATGCCGCCCTTACTTGAACTAGTTGCCCAGAATTATTCAGCAGGGTCTAAAGTAGCTTCATTCCTACCAGAACTACAGGCAGCTATCCCTAGCCAGCGAAGACTACTGCTTCTGCACCATGTGCAATCTAACTTGGCTAGAGTGTTGGGCCTGTCGTCTCCTGAGGAGTTAGATCCTCAACAGGGGTTAGCTGATTTAGGGATGGACTCCTTGATGGCGGTGGAGTTGCGTAATCGTTTGCAGGGCAGTCTAGGCTGCCCTGTGCCCCCAACGGTAGTCTTCGACTACCCCACCATTACCGCTTTGGTGGATTATCTGGCGGAGGTGTTGAAGCTAGAAACCGCTGACACCCCGGATGACAGCGATCTGCTGTTGCCGATGGAAGCGGCATCTATGGAAGAAGCCCAAACTGGAACAGCAACTGATAATCTCTCAGACAGCGAAGCAGAAGCGTTGCTGCTGCAAAAACTGGACAGCATGAGGTACTAAGCCAATGAGTCAAAACGTACTGACTGACCCAAGTGAGTCTCCCATCAAGCGTGCGCTTCGTGCTGTCGAAGATATGCAGGCCAAACTTGAGGCGCTTACCTATGCCCAGCGGGAACCCATCGCCATTATTGGCATAGGCTGCCGATTTCCGGGAGGTACCGATTCCCCTGAGGCGTTTTGGCAGCTACTAGAGCAGGGTATCGACGCTGTCGGTCCAGTTCCTTCGGATCGATGGGATGTAGAGGCTTATTACGACGCAGACCCAGACGCCCCCGGTAAAATCTACACCCGTGAAGGTGGATATCTCTCCCAAATCGATACCTTTGATGCTCCCTTTTTTGGCATTTCGGCCCGCGAAGCTGCCAGCCTCGATCCTCAGCAGCGCTTGCTTCTAGAAATCAGTTGGGAAGCTTTGGAGCATGCTAACCAGGCCTCTGAGCGAGTCTTCAATAGCACCACCGGGGTTTTTGTCGGCGTCTGCAGCAACGACTACAACAAGCTGCTTTGGGAAATTGGTGGTGCAGCTGGTATCGACGCCTTTTGTGCTACAGGTAATGCCCTGAGTGTAGCCGCCGGTCGGCTTTCCTATGCCCTGGGTCTGAAGGGACCAAGCATGGTGGTAGATACAGCCTGTTCCTCTTCCCTGGTAGCCCTGCATCTGGCCTGCCAACATCTGCGCAGTCGTGAATGTGACCTGGCGCTTGCCGGTGGCATCAACCTGTTGCTGACACCCGACAGCAGTATCGCTTTTTCCAGAACTCGCATGCTGGACCCTTCCGGTCGTTGTAAAACCTTTGATGCCGATGCTAATGGCTATGTGCGCGGTGAAGGTGGTGGGATCGTAGTGCTGAAGCGCTTGTCTGATGCTCAGAAAGATGGCGACCATATTCTGGCTGTAGTTCAGGGTTCAGCTGTAAACCACAATGGACGCAGCAGTAGTTTAGTGGCTCCCAATGGCCCTGCCCAACAATCGGTGATTCGCAAGGCGCTGGAGATGGCTGGGGCAGACCCTCAACAGGTGGATTATGTTGAGGTTCAGGGCACCGGTACCGCTGTTGGCCAATCCCTTGAGGTCGGAGCTTTGACCAGTGTCCTGAGAACAAGTCAGGCCGCTGATCGCCCCCTTTATATCGGCTCAGTGAAAACCAACTTTGGCCACCTGGAAGGGGCTTCCGGTATTGCCAGCCTGATTAAAACGGTTTTGGCTTTGCAGCACCAAACGATTCCACCCCACCTCCATTTTCAACAGCCCAACCCCCACATCAACTGGGGAGAAGTGCCGGTTAAAGTGCCCACCCAGGCTACGCCCTGGCCCCAGGGGATGGATGTTCGGTTGGCTGCTGTCAACTGCTTCGGTTTCAGCGGCACTAATGCCCATGTAATTCTTGCGGAAGCCCCAACAAAAGCTGCCTCCACCTCCAATGCAACCATGGAACGCCCCCTACACCTGATGGCGTTGTCCGCTAAGAATTCTACTTCACTGCGAGGGTTAGCCGAAAAGTTCCACCACTACCTGGAAAATCATCCAGACAGCCCCATCGCGGACGTTTGCTTCTCAGCCAATACCGGGCGGTCCCACTTTCAACACCGACTTGCCATTGCTGCTGCCTCAACCCAGGAACTCAGCCAGCAGTTGGCGGCGTTTATTCAGCAACAGTCAACCCCTGTGGTTTGGGTCGGAGAGGCAAAGAGCCCACCCAAGCTAGCCATGGCTTTTCCTGGTACAGGGGCTTACCTCAACATGGGGCGCAAGCTTTATAATACCCAGCCGATCTTTCGCACGGTACTGGATCGATGCCAAGAACTGGTACAGGCCGACCTAGCAACCCCACTTCTGCAATTTCTGTATCCGGATGATCCAGCAGATTTAGGTGCACCCCAAGAGCTACCTATGACGGAGCCTATAGCTCGGATTGCCTTGTTTGCCGTGGAGTATGCTCTTTATCAGCTCTGGAAGGCTTGGGGAATTGAGCCCACTTTACTGCTGGGAGAGGGGGTTGGAGAGTATGTAGCCGCCTGCGCAGCAGGGGTGTTCAGTCTGGAAGCCGGGCTTAAGCTGAGTCTTGATACCACTCAGGTTCCTACTACCTTAGCCTCTCCCCGCTGCCCCCTAGGGTCATTGGTCACGGGGCAATGGGTGACGGATAAGGTCACCCAGGCTGAGTATTGGCACGATCGCATGAAAACACCCCAATCCCAAAACAATCCCCTGGAGATACTGTCTCAGGAAAGTATCTCCGCTGTTTTAGTCATGGAAACCACCGCCTCGGTAGCGGCCTCAACCCATGCGTCGCTGCCCGAATCATCCTGGTTGGCTAGCCTCTATCCCGATCGAGATTGGCAAACTTTGTTGGCTAGCATGGCTACTCTATACACCCTGGGTGCTTCCATTAATTGGGTCGGCTTTGATCGGTCTTACCCTCGGCAGTCTCTGCCTTTACCCACCTACCTGTGGCGGCGACAAAGATACTGGTTCAACACCAATGGATTTGGGCAATCATCCCAAGGAGATTTCCACCCATTTACTGAAGCCAGCACAACTGCTTTGGTGCAACAACTCGCAGCTAGCGGAGCCCTTTCAGAGGCAGAACTGGCCCTGGTGCCTAAACTATTGCCCTTGCTCTCCCAAACTGCCGCTAAGGGTTCTGCGAATATTCAAACATTTTCTGTAGCAACCACAACAGTACCTGATAGCCTTGTGCTGGATCGCAAAAACATCACTAAAGAGGATATACAAACCTGGTTAGTAAACCGCATTGCCCAAGAACTCGGAGTCGATGCCGAAGAAATTAATCCCAAAGCTCCCTTTGATAGCTACGGCTTAGACTCGGTATTGGCCATCGGCATTGCCAGCGCAGGTAAAAAATATCTTGGGGTAGAAGTCACTCCTCTGATGCTAATTCACCATCCCACCATTGAGGCCCTGTCGGCACATCTGGCTGCTGAGTTCGAAGCCTCTGGTACCGAAGTATTTGAACTGTAGCCCTACCGTTTGATATTGTCCATGACGGATTGGTATTGACTAAACCTGTTTGGTTCTAAGGAGAGAAATGTACGATGAACGTATCCGGGTTAATTGACCAACTGACTCAGCAAGGTGTGCAGGTTTGGGCCGATGACGACGGCAAGCTGAAAATCCAGTCCCCCAAGGGAGTGATGACCAGTGAACTTCAATCGGAGCTAGTGGCTCGTAAAGCTGAAATTCTGGATTTTCTCCTTCAAAAAAACGGCAACCTCTCCGAAACCTGTCAGGCTGGGCAACAGGGTTTAAGCCTGCAAACCATTGGGCGGCTAATCGGCGGTTATGGTCGAGGAGAAAGCTTTAACGCTCCCATCATTGACCCTACCGTGATGGCGCAAAAGCTTAAAGTCACCTTCCGTCCACTTCCCTCCAACTATGCCAATAGTTCCATCATTAACTTCAGAAAAGACTTAGAAACCAAATTGACTGCTTGCGGTGTAACCGTTGTGCCTTGGGAGCAGGCCACCCAAGATTCCGAATATGAGATCACTCTCCCTGTACTGAACCTTAAACGTCATATCAAATCAAAGGCTGTTAAATCCGAGATCAATGCAATGATTGATGTGGAACGCCGTCCTTCTGAGATTGGCAAGGCCAAGGTTTGCATTGCAGAAAATCTTTATCAACTCTACTCACGGATTTGGCTTAAAGGCCGCAAACTATCTGTGTCAAAAATTGCTCAGTTCATTAGCTGGGCAGAAGATAATATTCATGACCTACAAGATCCGACGAATACTCAGGTTATTGTTCTAACGGATCTAGATGAGTCGTTTATTGATCCTGAATTGAGTTATCAGAAAAAGATTCCGATTGGTGTCAATACCCTGGTGAAGACTTTCTCTGAAATTGTGGTAGGAGTCTCTGAGTCGCGCCTATCGATTCTCAATATGAACCTCTCCGACTCAGTGTTCCCGGCAGAAGCCATCGATGATTTCGTTGCCAAATCCCTCATTCCTAAAATTTATGTGCCCATCTTGCCGTTACCTCTGTCTCGGTTTGAGGTGGGTGATTATGATCCAGGTCAGTCGGTTTATGCAACCAGTATCGTCAAACTTGGAAAAGCCCTTGCGCCTACAGGTCTTTTACCCGACGGGTTTAAAATCAACGACGTGGTCAAACGCCAGTCCCATAGAGACATTATTGATTGGATGGCGAAGGGCAGAACAGGAGTTTCCTTTGGGTTTGTGGCTTACGCAGAACCCCCTCGTTATGTCGGTGATCTGGAGGTTTCTGAAGAAGCCTGGGCTACCTTCAGCCCGGTAGTCGGTTTTAGCCCCGATGAACTGCGACAGAATGACCAGGGTAGACGCTATCTGCGATTACAGGCGGCAGATAGGCCGCGCTACCACCAAATTCCAGATATCTGGCTGGTCAGTTCTCGCTCTGGTTCTCATAAGACAAACTTAAACCTGGCCACTGATGTTGTCAGAATTGGTTTAACAGACAGGTTGCATTTACAACTTCCCAAGGGCATCGACCCAACGGCAACCGATATCAAACCCTCCTACGACCTTTACGTTATGGTGTCTTTGGCATTGGGAGCCGCCCTCTTTGCCCCAAAACTAATTGAGAATGGTATGCCTATGGTGCATTTCCATGGCTATCCCGCTAAAGACTGGTTCACTGCTGACTATGAATACTGCGCCGGTGTTGACAATCCATCAGTACCCTGTGGAACCTACGAGTCCGGCGTGTTCAACTTCCTGGGTATTCAGCGCCTGGTTGAGCGCCATGGTTCAGAGGTTCACATGGCTAGTCTGGTAGAGCCTGACCATGGCACCAATATTGTGGCCCACGACATGGAATACCTTTTGCAGCGATTGAATCAGGGCGTTGACCAAGATCTCATTGAGCTGGGAGGAAAATATTTCCCATCCCTGAGAGCTATGGCTATGGCCGGTTAATCCCCAAATCCCCTATCCCTCACCTGGTAAATTAACCATGACCATTTTGCGCGGAAAAACCGTATTGCTCACAGGGGCATCTCGTGGCATTGGCCGAGTAATTGCCCGATTGGTTGCTGCCGAATCTGCCACTTTGGTATGCGTAGCCCGTTCTCAGCCTGGTCTGGATGATTTGCGCGAGGAGATCCGATCTTCAGGGGGTAGCGTTGAAAGTATTGCCTGGGATCTTTCTGAGATCAGCTCTCTACCGCAGCTAATTAACCAGGTGAAGACTCAAGTTGGCCCCGTAGACATTCTCATCAATAACGCCGGTATTGAAATCTATCGCGCCTTTCAGGACTATACCACCAGCGAACTCCAAACCGTACTCAACGTCAATCTACTGGCGGTTATGGAGCTAACTCGCCTGGTACTACCGGGAATGATCCAGCGAAAATCAGGTCATATCGTCAATATTGCCTCCAATGCAGCCAAAAAAGGACACCCCTTTGACAGCGCCTATTCAGCTAGTAAGGCTGGCCTGCTTATGTGGGCCGACGCCATTCGGCAGGAATTAATCGATTCTGGCGTCGAAGTTTCCTCGATCTGCCCGGGCTATGTTGAGCAGTGTGGCATGATGGTTGACACTGGAATTCCGGCTCCCAAGCTGGCTGGTGCTTCCACTCCAGAAGCCGTAGCTGCGGCAGTGGTGCGGGCAATTCAAGCCAACCAAGCAGAGGTGGTTGTGAATAAAGATGTTGTCTCTGGGGGTATTAGCAAGTTGCTGTTCGCCCTCTGCCAGTTTTTTCCTCGTTGGGGAGACACCGTCTACCGAGCAATCGGGATACCCCAACTCAATCAACTGCGAATTCACCAACAAACTGAACGACAGCAAGGCCCGACTCCAGAACTAATCGGTAATCAGATAACGACTACATCTGGCTAATAGTAGGAGCTCCCCTTGTGGTTTCAGTGAAACGTAGATCTTCCAGGGAAAAATCATGGTTATTGAGGCTGAAACGCAATATCCACAGCAAATGAATGACCAAGCTAGTAGTGGTGATCGCCTTTACTGCATGGATCATCTTAGAGCCTTTATCATTGGCTTAGTGGTGATTGAGCATGCCGCAATACCTTATATGATGACTGACAATAAGAATTTTTGGTTTTTTTGGGATGAAAACACGTCCCTTTCATTTACAGGGTTCGTTATTCTAGCAAACGTTATTATTAGACCAGTTCTATTCTTTATTTCAGGTTTTTTCTTTGTGCCTTCGGTAACAAAGAAGGGATCTGGTTCTTTGATGCAATCAAAGTTAATTAGGCTAGGCATTCCCCTTGCCTTTGCCATGCTTCTGATTAATCCATTTGCCTTCTACATTGCCAATCTTGTCAAAGGTAACGAAGTTGGTAACTTCCTACATTACTTGTTCACTAATTGGTTGATTGGCAAGGATACGGCAGCCGCGCATCTTTGGTTCCTTGAAAGTCTGCTAACAGTAACTGGTATCTATTGTCTTCTCTATGCTGTGAGGCCATCAGTTTTTAAGGAGTTTATAACGGACCTCAGTGGACGGATCGACCCGCTAGGCCAAATTGGACTGTTTGCAAGTGTCCTTACATTGAGTTTATTTATCACCACTGCAGCAATTGGTGGTAATGTATACACTATGTGGTCTTGGATTGGAAATGGCGTGATCTATATCGAGCCAACTCGTTTTATAAACTACATTTTCTATTTCGGCCTTGGCATAATCTTTCATCACAACTTTAGCCAGTTTAGCCTTTCTTTTCCTTTTGGTAAAAAGATTTGGTTTTGGCTGGTTCTAGCTATCTTATCTGGGTCTGCTTTAATTCTTTTTGCATTTAAGTTTAAACTTGTCCTTTTAAACTCTTATGAGTTGATTTTTGCGGGCTCTCTGTTGCGAGTTCTTACATCATTGTCTACCTTGATTTTGCTTTTGCTTTTGTTTGAAAAATATTTGAGTGATAGCTCTGCCTTCAGTAGATGGCTATCTAGAAATTCTTATGCTGTTTACCTGATTCATCTTCCCGTCCTAGTTGGGCTACAGGCGGTGTTTTTGAGTTTTAGTTGGAACGCCTTCGCAAAGTTTCCGATTGTAGCTTTCGTGAGCATAGTTGTTAGCTATTTACTGGGTACTTATGTTCTAAGACAGTTTCCAGTAATGAATCGTATCCTTTGATTGATCCCTAAAAGTCGGTCTTCTCCAGGTAGTTAAGCTATGAAAACTTCCCCCCGCCCAAAGAAAACGCAGCACCCTTTATCGGGTAGCACCCTTGGCAACTGGTTGACTTTGCTAATGCAAAACGGCGGGGTTAGCAGGTCTTACTTACCTAAAGCTCTAAATGTAACGGGGTTGATTCTGGCAAGTGCTCCTATTCGCCTCCTTGAAGCCTTACGTTACAACCAGCAAATCCAACAAACTGAAATTAACGAGCCTCCTATTTTTGTTCTTGGTCACTGGCGAAGCGGTACTACCTATCTTCATCGCATGATGGTTCAAGACGATCGCTGGGGCTATGTTTCCAGTTTGCAGGCCTTTGTCCCAGAAGCTTTTATAAGCTTGAAACAAATGATAGCTTCTAGTTTGCAAAGTTTTTGGCCAGAGGTCAGACCTATGGATAATGTGTCTTACTCCCCTGAGGTGCCAGAAGAAGAAGACTATTCTTTAGCATGCATATCTCCCTTCTCTTTTTATTGCTGTTGGTATTTTCCCAAGCAAATGCCGGAGATTTTCCGGCGTTCTGTTTTATTGCAAGATCTTTCTCAAGCAGAACAACAGCAATGGCAGCGTAGCTATCTTAAAGTTTTGAAGAAAACCACTCTCTTTTCTGGCGGTAAACAGTTAGTGATTAAGAATCCCTCAAACACTGCTCGTATCCCTGAACTCCTCAAACTCTTTCCGGAGGCTAAGTTTATTCATATTTATCGAAATCCCTATGATGTCTACACTTCCACAATGAAGTTTTACAAGAAACTGGTTCCAAACTATGCTTTGCAAACATTTGATGAGTCTAAATTTGAGGATAATATATTTTTATTTTACAGGCAGCTAATGGATGCGTTTTTTGAAACAGTGGAGCTAATTCCCCCAGAGAATTTCGTTGAAATCCGTTACGAAGATTTCGAAGACGCTGAAGTGGCCTGTATGGAACATATCTATAAAAGCTTGATGTTGCCTGGATTTGATCAAGCAAAACCCAAGTTTCAAGCCTATGTGGCTGACCAAGCAGGTTATCAGAAAAATGAGTACATCCTGGATGAAGTTACAAAGGCGCGAGTTTATTCTCACTGGCAAAAGGCGATCGACCGATGGACTGTTCTGCCGCAAATTAACCAAGCTGTATCTTAAATGCGGATACCGGTCTAAACATTAGCAGAAGTCATGATACTCTCTTCTTTAAAGCAAGTTTATAGCAAGACTAAAATTCCTTGGCTATTTTATGTCACAGGTTTTTTTGGCGTATTTTTGATTAACAGTGGATTAACATCGATTCTCCTTTACCGCTACGATCCGGGCTCTAACGCAGAGCAATTACCCGTGCTCGTACCTGCTGCTATTGTCGGGGCTGCTTTTTTTATAAGTCGAGCTATTGGAGCAATATTACAACCTGTAGCGGGTTATCTTTCAGACCAAACCTATGGAAGGTGGGGCAAACGACGGCCATATTTAGCAGCTAGCATACTGCCTGTAGTAGGCAGTTTCGTATTGCTATTTAATCCTTTAATAAATGAAACTAGCCGAGGTAACAACTTTTATCTGATTAGCTTTCTTTGCTTATTCTATTTCGCCCTTGCTCTTTATCAAGTTCCTTACCTCGCCTGGTTGTATGAGTTAGCTCCTGAAGATCATCAAAGGATCGTACTATCTAGCTGGCTGGCGATTTCAAGTCTCCTTGGTGTAACCCTAGGAAGTGTAGGAACTCCTTGGTTGAGTGATCGTTATGGATTTACTACGATGACTTGGGTTATTGGAGGAATAAGCTTTGCAGCGCTTCTGCTTCCTTTAGCAAATTCTGAGTTAGCATCGGAAAAAGCAACTACTCAGCGGTTACCGTTGTTAACCATGCTAGAGGCAAGTTGGCAGAATGCTAGTTTTCGCCCCTATGCGTTAGGCATATCTGCAGCTTTAACTGCACTGTCTATACTAGCGGTTTGTCCTCCTTTTCTTGCAGTTGCACTGCTCCATAAAGATATTGGCTTCGGCGCTTTGATTAATGCTTTAGTTTTAGGAGGTAGCGCTTGCAGCATAGTGATTCTAAAGCCTGCCGTCAAACGTTTCGGAAAAAAGCGAGTCTGCCAATTTTCCATGTTGTGGTCAGGATTTGGCTTATTATTGTTGACGATAACCTCAGTATTGTTAGGGCCGTCCCTACCACTATGGTTTCTATTGCTCCCCCTTACCAGTTTAGGGCTAGGCTGCATTCTAGTTTTACCTAATGCCATGATGCCTGATGTGATTGATCAAGACGCACAATTTGGGCAATATGCTCAAGCAGTCTACTTTGGGAGTCGCGGTTTATTCAAAGAACTTAGTGCTGGCTTTGGTATTCTCATCGCCGGTTTCCTGCTAAGTTTTGGTAATAGTGAAGCTCAGCCTTTGGGAGCCCAACTATCACTTATGACAGCAGGGTTATTTGCTTTTGTGTCAGCATTTTTTTGGATGATTTATCCTATTTCCAAGTGAGAGGAGGGTGTGCATAGCCTGGTTGACTGACAAAACTAATCGGCATCCTAGCAGTAGGTGTGTATTTTGAACTCGACTTGATAGGTGCGTTGGTCATGTTGTTTCCGAGACGCCATGGCTGGTTCAGGATCACGGTTATGAGTATATCGAATGCGACGAATGAGTTGCCTCTCCTGATACTGGCAAGGCGACCGAGGTGCTGCGGTGCTTGAGCACCCGCCAGACCACGGCTAGCGCTGCCTGAAGCAACGACTTGTACAGGCGATGGACTTTCAAGACGACTGGGTAGAACTCTAGAGGTAATGATGGATTTGTTAGGGTGGTAGTGAACCTAAGCAACGATGCCTATGCCTCCCTGTCCTGATTGCACCTCTGAGCGAACCGTCAAGAATGGCCACATTCATACCGGCA
>Ga0224723_1000228_pt1 | contig 38771 bp, 34 predicted proteins | sample Balambano_FR2_Me_FD_161647 | JGI IMG/M metagenome (GOLD analysis project Ga0224723, IMG submission 161647) | Freshwater sediment microbial communities from Lake Towuti, South Sulawesi, Indonesia - Balambano_FR2_MetaG | ecosystem: Environmental > Aquatic > Freshwater > Lake > Sediment | place... | reverse complement strand
GACTATCTTGGAGCAAATCGCTAGCCATCCGCCTCACCCCAGCATACCCATCCGGATATTGATTGACTTGACGACCCTGGAGAAGACGGGTAAGTTTTGGCAAGAGTCATCACTGAGGCTGAGTTAGAGCAGCGGTTGCAAGCGCTTAACCGGACGACCACCCTGTTCAATGTCATGTTGGGGGTGCTGGGGTTATTACTGGCAACGGCGATCGCAGGCTTATGGTTGTTGCGGCGATCGGTGCTGCGGGAAGTGACTGAGATTGTCACAGACCATTTGCAGGAGTTAGGGGATCTGGAGGCCCAGATTGCCACTGCCAAGCAAGAGGTTGAGAAGTTATTGAAGGAATACGAAGCCTTTGCTGATGAGTTGGGTGAGGCGGCGGAAGCAACCCAACAAGACCTGAGCGACAAGCGGGACAATCTAGCCCGGTTGACCAATGAATTTGCTCAATTGAAGCAAGAAGCAGCCCAGGATTTGCGATCGCGCCTGGATCACGCTCTCCAGCAACTCCAGAGCTTGGCAGGGGAATTTGGCGATCGCGTGGCCACATTGCAGCAGGGATTGCAACAGCAGCAGGGCACCATCCATCAGCGCTTGCTTCAAGCGGAGACAGAGTTTGTTCAGCAATTAGGAGACTTGCAGACGCAAGCCCAGCAAGACAAAGCGGCGGCTCTAGAACAGGTGACTCAGTTGCAAACAGCGTTTGCCCCCCAGTTAGAAACCTTGCGATTGGAAGCTCAGTCCCAGATCCGACAGCAGAAAGATGTAACTTTATCTAACCTTAACCAGATAGAAGCCGAATTTGCTGCCCAGTTGGAACAGGTGCGATCGCACGCCTATCAACAACGGGAACAGATTCTCCAAACGCTCAATCGGATGGAGTCAGAATTTACCTCCCAACTGGCAAACTTTCAAACCGGAGTCGATCAGCGGAAGGATCAGGCGATCGAACGCTTGCAGCAATTGACGGTGGAATTTGGCGATCGCTTGGCTGGATTAGAAACAGAAGCCAATCGCCGCAAAGATGCAGCCTTCCAGAGCTTACAGGAATTGGCAACCAATTTGGGTAATCGACAGGCCGAGTTGCAAGTCAATGCCAATCAACGCATTGACCTGATGCTAGAGAATTTGCGGCAAGTAGAAACTGCTCTAACCGCTCAACTTAGCCAATTGCAAACGACATCGCAAACCCAAAGAGAATCGATTCGGCAAGCCTTGAGTCAACTGGAAACTGAATTCGCTGCCAGAGTGACTGGACTGCAAGCCAATGCCCAAAAGCAGCAAGATGCGATTCAACAGAATTTAGCCAGGTTAGAGCAAACTGCTACACAGCAACAAGCAGAGTTACAAACAGCGTTCACTCGCCATCAAGCAGATTTGCAAACTGATGCCCAAACGAAGCGGGAGACGTTGCGCCAAATTCTGGAGCAGCTAGCCAACGGTTTCTCGACTCAACTGACAGAGCTACAAAGCAGCTTAGACAATCGTCGAGAACAAGTAACGCAGAGCTTCCAGCAAACAGAGGCAGAACTGTCTACTCAACTGGAAGCCTTTAAGGTAGACGTGCGCGATCAGCGCGACAAGATTCGGTTGAATTTGGAGAAACTAGAAGCCAAATTCGCTACGTATTTAACCGAATTGGAATCGGGAACGCAGTCCCAGCGCGAATCCACTCTGCAATCTATAAAGCATCTAGAAGAGTCAATCGCAGCCCAACTACAAGCGATCGCCAGCGCTGCCCAGAGCCAGAAAGACCAGATTTTGCAAGGATTGGCAGAATTGTCTCCCCAATTCTTAGCAGAAGCTTTTGCTGCGGAAACTCAACAGAAACTGACGGAAACAGAGCGCACTTTGCAACAATTCAGGGAGCAGTTGGAAGTTCTGCAAGCCAGCCATCCAGAATTCTTTATGACTCCCGCTGATTACTTGCAACAGGGCGAAACTTTTCTGGCTGAAAAACAATATGAAGCCGCGATCGCTCAATTTGATCAAGTCCTAGCAGTTCATCCCGATCACCCTCAAGCCTGGGTTAATCGGGGCATGGCCTTAGTGGAGTTGAAGCGATTTGAGGGCGCGATCGCCGCCTTTGACCGGGCCCTGCAAGCTAATCCCAATGAGGCGACAGCCTGGTATCAACGGGGCATTCTGTTGCGCGACTTGAAGCGGTTTAAGGAAGCGTTAGCGGCTTTTGATCAAGCCGTTCAGCTTCAACCCAATGATGCCAAAGCCTGGTTGAATCGTGGCATTACCCAGAATCGATTAAAACAACCAGAAGCAGCGATCGCCTCTTACGACAAAGCGATCGAATTGCAACCCGACTACCATGAGGCCTGGGTGAATCGCGGCGTGGTCATGGGCATGTTGCAACGCCACGAAGAAGCATTTGAGTCCTTCGATCGCGCTACTCAAGCCCAACCGGATGATGCAGTGGCCTGGATGAATAAAGGGTTAGCCCTGGAAGAATTGAAACGATACGAAGAAGCGATCGAGGCATTTGATCAGGTTCTCAAGTTTAAACCGAGTTCCCATAAGGCTTGGGATAAACGAGGGTTTGCTCTCTTCAAACTGGCTCGATATAAAGAAGCGATCGCCAGTCTGGACAAAGCCCTCGACCTCAGTTCTGATTACGCCAGCGCCTATTACACCAAAGCTTTGTGTTATATTCGCCAGGGCGAAATTGATTTAAGTTTAGAGAACCTGCAACAGGCGATCGAACTCAATCCCCAATATCGGGAGGAGGCAAAGGAGGAACGATCGTTCCGCAATCTTTGGGAGGATGACTGGTTCCGTGAACTGGTTGGTCAAGCTCCTGCCTAGCGATCAGTTTTGATTCTCGATTCAACATGATATAACTCTCATAACCCTTTAACCTGCCACACCTTATGTTGACTGAACTACAGAAACGCAAGCTAACAAAGTTTTTTAGCATGTACGATAACCGTTGCGATGGTGTTTTAATTTGTCAGGATTTTGAGAGTCTCATCAAAAAAATTGCCAATCTCAAAAATTTGGGGTTGCGTTCTCCTAAATACTACGCTCTGCAAGATCAACTGATGCGGAAATGGAATGACTTGCAAAACGAAGCAGATGTTAATCGTGATCAAAAAGTTAGCCTGGAGGAATGGCTGAATTATTACAGTTCTGTGCTCAGTGACAAAGAGCGCTATCATCAAACTTTGCGATCGCTAAAAGCCACCATGTTTGATGCTTTTGATGATGATAACAATGGCAAAATCAGCCAACAGGAATGGGCCCAACTTCTTAGCGTTTACAACATTTCTCCAGTGTATGCAGAACTGGTTTTCCCCCAGTTGGATGCCAATCACGATGGCTTTTTAACCAAGGATGAAATGTTACATTTGATTTACGACTTCTTCTACAGCGATGACCCAACCGCGATCGCCAATTCTATGTTTGGACCCTATTAAACCTCGGTTTGCTATACCTTGTCAGGTCATAGCTTTAAAGTATGCTCAAGTTTGTAGTAGCGGCTTTAGCCGCTCCATGACAACTGAAGTTGTCAGGACAAACGTCAGCAGGTTGCTGATTGAAGTGTGAATTTTGATTTGAGAGCCGCGCTCCGCGCGGCTCTCAGATAAAATTCATACCCAGATTCAGCAACGCCGCAAAATTTAAGTTATTCCTTGAATACCACTACGCTCAATCCTGAATCTTAGTACAATGCTGCTAATCGAGCGTCTTGAGCAAGGGCCCAGGCTCGCCGCACCGCTGCATCGGCATTGACCAAGCCATGTCCAAAAGTCTGATCGCGTCCTTCAACTCCCAAATCCATTGCGGTATCAATCAGAATTTGTCGGATTTGCTTGCCTGACAACTCAGGATTGACGCTCCAAACCAGGGAGGCAATCCCAGCCATATTAGGGTTGGCACAAGAAGTACCGTTGAAATATCGCATTCCTCCTAGTTTGTCCATTGCTGGAGAATCGGTAGCCGCCATCAAGGTGAGGCTGGAGCCGAAGTTAGAATAAGGAGCCTTACGAACCGTGGTGGCATTCATTAGCCCATCTACCCAATTATCAGCCCACTGATCATTGGATTGCCTATTCTCCAGAGCACCAACCGCAATCACGTTCTCATAATTGCTTTGTAGACGAGCGACTCCACCACTCAAACGGCGATCGCTGTCCCTATCATCAATATCAATTCCACCATTGCCAGCAGCTATGGCAAACAGTGCAACATCGGCATTAGCAGCAATCAGTTGTTCCAGTTCAGCTTGTGTGCCGCCATCATTGAGCCAAAATTCTCCTTGAATGCCTCCTTGAAACACCACTTTGAGGTCATTTTCACGGGCATAATCGATGGTCTGAGCGATCGCGGCTTGTAAAGAGATTCGAGATGCACCGTTCTCTCCATACAAATCATGGACGAGAATATCGCTATACCAATTAATACCAGCCACCCCCTCATTGTTATTTGCAGTAGCTGACATGACACTAATAGAACAATGGCCGTGTCCGTAACCGCCACCATTATCGTCATCTGTAATATCGACCAGCAAGCGGTTCTCGTCCAAATCGACAATCCCTCCAGCGGCTCCTGCTTCAGTCAACACCCCTGTATCCAATGAAACTAACAGCACATCCTTTGAGCCTTTGGTAAAGCGCCAAGCACTCCCCACATCCGAGGTGTGCAAATTCCACTGATAGCCAAAATAAGGATCATTGGTTTGCACTTGTAAGTTAACTACACCGTCAGCAAATCGTAATTTCTCTATGCCTTGAAAATATATTTCCTGTCCATTAGCCAGAGTGATGTAATCATAGGCAGTTCCCTGGAAAATAGCTTGATTCCAGGTTGAGTTGACATCTACATCCAGGTCACTAAGCTGTATCCCATTAATGCTAACAATTTCTTCTTGAGGGATGTCATTGAATCGCAGGGTATCTGTGCCTCCTTGCCCTAAAAATATTCCCCCCATTGCCGTATTACTGGCGACGTTGAAGGTATTTGCAGCAAAATTTCCGCGATTTTTCGTCCAGGCTTGAATCTCAAGGGAAACTGCATCTGATATAACTATTCCTTGAGAGGTTTCAGCCACAAATTGCAAGTTGCAATCCCCCGCAGTTAAAAAGTCAAATTTGGCTAAGTTGACTAATTTATTGCTTAAGGAATCCTTTGCCCATGTTCCTAACAGAGAGACTTGATTATTTTGGGTCGCTATTAAATTCATCTTCAATAAAGTTTCAGATTCAAACCAGTCATAGCTAAAGCGGATAGCTCCGTCTTCAAAAACAGCCGTTTCACTATCGTCTCCAGAGGCATCAGCGATGATAAAACTATCAAAGGAACTATCTTTGTTTAAAGTTCCAACCCACGAAAGATCATCAAGTTGCCCTGTTAATGCGTCAGAACGTCTTAACTCTGCTTTGCTAGAAATCGATTGTGAAGAGACAGACGTTTGGGTGGGAAAGTTAATCGTATCTCCCATCATTCTGGATTTGAGCAATTCACTGTTTCCCTGGCTCTGATCTGAATTTAGATTTAACCTCAAATCCCATGCATCTTGCAGGGATTGCTCGTTCCAGCCGCCTAAACCTTGTGCGATTTGTTGAGAGGACAGAAAAGGAGAGGTGGCCGCATTCCTGCTATCGATCGATTCATCAATGAAACTGAGCGCTCCAGCATGATTGCCGTTATCGAACATTGAAATGTCCATAGTAGTTCTGGGTGAGATAGTGGGAAATGCCTTGATAGTCATTGCTGACCCTGCATCTACAACTATCTCGCTCTGAAACTGAGCCACTTATGCAAATGAAGAGGACATTTTCACAGCCGTATATGTAGCCAATGAGTGCGTCTCACTTGAGTGACTTTTAGTCAGCGATCGCGGTCGATCGCTGCCCATGCCGAACTCGCGGTTTAGAGCAGTGATGTACACCTCCCCCTCTCAATTTCATAGCTAAAATCTGCAACGCCCGGCTATAATGCGAGAACTGCGAGCGCATGGATAGGCAACTTTCACCAGAGAACTGACCCATGACGACCATAATTGCGACACCCATCAGTCAAATTAAGCTGGCTCCTGGCAGTGCTATGACGATCGCAGGGCTGACCTGGAAGATCTATGAAGCCCTATTGCAAGAACTAGGGGACGATCGCTCGACTCGCATTGCCTATGATCGAGGAGTGTTAGAAATCAGGATGCCAGGAGAACCTCACGAAATTATTAATCGGTTGCTAGCAAAAATCATTACCATGCTGGCAATGGAATTGGGGATGGAGGCCAATGATTTTGGCTCAGTGACGTTGAATCGGCAAGAACTCGATCGTGGCATTGAGCCAGATTCGTGTTTTTATATCCAAAATGCCGCAAAGGGACAGGGCATGGCAGGAGTTGTTTCAGAAAACTTGCCACCTGATCTGGCACTAGAGGTAGATATCGCCAGTTCTTCAGCCAGTAAAATGATGATTTATCAGGCAATGGGAGTGCCGGAAGTCTGGTTATATAGGCGGAACGCTTTGAAAATCCAACTGCTTCAGGATGGGCAGTATGGAGATGTTACCCACAGTCGAGCCTTTCCGATGGTGAGTGTGGAGCAGTTGAATCAGTGGATTGAGATGCGGAAGGCTGAAACGGATTTGACAGTGCTGCGAGATGTGCAACAGATTTGCAGAGAACATTTTCGGTAAAGCTAGTGCTCTGTCAAGGGAGTTTTGAGGGGTCGCTGACCCCTCAAAACTCCCTTAAATTTAATTTTGATTTGCGGAATACCCCGCAAATCAAAATTGACAGACCACTAGTGCGATTGCTGGTTTTTCAGACACATGAGAGGAGCGATCGCTCGTCTGAGGCAAACTTTCGACACGACTACAAACGATTGATTAGTCAAACGCATGATGTTTCAAGGTAAAGCATTCAATAAATCAATCGCTTCTCTATTCTCAGCATTAAGTTCAAGGGCCCGTTGAGCGGCTGCATACGCTTCATCATAACGGGCCAAAGCGCTCAATACTCCCCCTCTCAAAGACCAGAACTGATCATTAGCGGGCAATAAAGCGATCGCCTGCTCCACAGAGGTAAGGGCAACTTCGGGTTGTTGTGAGTCCAGCAGCACCCTGGCTCTCCAGTACCAGGCAGTCGCTAGTTGCGGGTCAAGTTCAATCGCCTGATTCAATGAACGTAACGCGGCTTCAGGTTGTTGACTTTCAGCCAGCGTTCGACCGCGATCAACGTAAGCTTCAGCAAATTCGGGAGAAATTTGAATCGCTCGATCGTAGGAACCCAGGGCGGCTTCTAGCCAACCCAAGCGTCGAAACAGATTGCCGCGCAGATACCAGGCCACATAGTCTTCTGGGGTTTGGAGCACTGCTCGATCAAAATCGGCAACGGCGGCTTCAGATTGCCCTATCAGTACATAAACGAGGGCGCGATCGCGCCAGAGTGTCGGAAAATTGGGTTGCAGTTGTAAAACCTGGTTAAAACTCTCTAGGGCATTTTCATAATCGCCCTGCGTCGAAAGCACTTGTGCTTTACCATACCAGGCTTGATGGAAGTCGGGTTGTAGAGCAATCGCCTGATCAAAGGCAAGTAAGGCTTCTGTGAAGCGTTCTAACCGATAGAATTGATTGCCACGATTCGCCCAATCGATCGCTGTCATTTGGGAAGAAACAGGTGGGACTTGCAAAGCAGCGTTCATCGTCGCCAATTCTGTTGGAGTTAATGGATTGGGAAACTGTGTTTGTACATGCCAGCGATTGCTGATGCCAGTTTGGGGCACAAGTTGTAGAAACGTCTGTATCGGAATGCCCGAACTAAATCCTAAACTCAATCGCTGAGATTGCCCAGTCGCTTGATCATAAATTTCTTCCCCCTCGGAGCGCCCATGAATGCCAATCACACGACCATCACTATCCAACACCGGACCGCCACTCATGCCCACGCTTGTAAGACTGGTGTAGAGTAACTCGTAGCCTCTGGAAGCGGCATCTTGAGCATAGGCGAGAGCGTAGGTTTTTCGCATCAATAATCCCGCAGACACACGAAGCGCAGTCTGGGGATTACCGCCATAAGCATTTACCCAACCAGAAACAAAGACATGGCGGAACTGGTTGTCATAGGTGTAATTGGCTAAAGTGGCAACCTGGTAAGAGCGATCGCTGCTGAACTGCAATAAAGCTAAGTCCACCCCAGGCAACGGAGTGACAGTGTTGTAAGCTAAATCGTAACTTTGTCCATCTGGTGTGACGATCGCGTATTCATCTTCCGTTGCAACGACATGCTTGGCAGTTAGAACCGTGTAAGTGTTACCATTGCGTGCCACAATCACGCCAGAACCCGGATTCAACCCATCAATCAAAACAGTGACAGCAGCAGCAATCTGGCGGATTTCGTCTACCGGCAATGCTATTGCGACTTGCGGCAGGAACATGACCAACGCTGCCCCTGTCAAAGTAGTTGAAAATAGATGAATGTGATTCATGACTGGTTTTGGGAAAATCCGTAAAAATCCTGACAAGAATATTCTATAAACAGAGACGTTTCAATAAAACGCCTCTGTAAATTCGACGACGTAAATCTCATTTTCTCGTAAATGTTTTCACCAATCTCTAGAAACGCTGTACTAAACGTCTCTTCCTTCATTGGAAAACTCAGTTGAACTAAAAAATATTGGTAAATTCCCTTCTAAACAGCCATTGGTGTAAACTACTTTACCGAGAAACAAGGGTTGTTCTTTGTCCTTAGTTTGCCTGCGATAACTGGCTTTGCAGATATTGATTCACGTCTAGATAAACGCGAGTACCGCTTTCATACAACGGACCTGCTGCGCCATAGGAAATATCAAAGAGTTGTTGAATCGTGCGGCTGGCATCTTGTCCAGGCTTGAGCGTGAACAACACACCCAGGCAAGGACCTCCATTAGTATCGGTGACGCAGACAACTGGTTGACGATTTACAATTCCAGTCGTGATAAAGTTGAGTAACCCGCTCTCATAGAACCGTTGGAATCGGCCAGAGACATCGTTGCAACGAGTCAGGGGATCATAACCTGACCCCGCAAAGTAATGGGAAACCCAGCGAATCACAGGAACAGCGCTATCAGGAGCTTGAAATACGGTAGTTGGGTTGCCGTGACTCCGATCGCAATAAAAATAACCCATTACAGGATGAATTTCGGGAGGATGCTCAATCACAACTGGATGGACAGGAGCATGTTCTGCTTCAGATGGGCAACTCACAGGAGCACAGGTTTCAACGGTTTCGACGGTGGTTCTGACCGGATGGCTGCGTTCAACCGTCGTTTCAATAGGACGGACGTTCGCTGCCTCTTCACAAGTGGGTTGTTCAGTTGTTGGGCAAGCCTGACCCGGTTGGACTGCTAGCGTTACTCCTAAAGCAACAGCGCTCCCCACAAGCACTTGTAACAATGTGGACTTCATGCGTAAGACTCCGTGTCAACAAAATGGTTTTGAAGTACTGTAGAACTTTCTTGAGAGGTAGAGTCTCCTGAACGATGATCCTTCACTCCATCTATCTGGGGTTTCACTAAAAGTCCGGAAAATTACAGAAGAATCCTGATAATCTTTAATGTTTGTGAATATCAAAGGTTGTTGACCAACAGCGCTTCTAATGGGTAGGAAACCGGATATTGAGGAACCGTTTTAGAATAGAAACTTGAGCGATCGCCCCAAAACTGTTGCTAAGCTATGTTGCCTAAAGAGGATCTACTGAAGGGAATTGAGCATCGTGAAACTGCGGTGCGGGTCATTGATCAAGCAGAGCAGGCAATTAAAACCTGGGAGGTGGTTTGCACCGATTTTTTGTCCCCCCCAGAACTGGCAGAAGTGCAACATCTGTTCAAACGCCTGACTGAGGTGGAGATGATTGCCTGGGGTGGCTATCCCCAGTCCGAACGCCAACGGGTGGCTATTGCTCGCTCGGAATTACCTTTAGATCATTCACAGGTGGCGATCGCTGCTCTGGATATTGCGGGAAATTTTTTGTTTGACCCTGCTACCCATCGCGATTTTCTGGGAGCTATTTTGGGGACGGGCATTGTCCGGGACAAAGTTGGCGATCTAATCGTGCTGGGAGAACGGGGCGCTCAGGCGATCGTGGTGCCAGAGATGGTGGAATTTTTGCAGATGAATTTGACTCAAGTGCGATCGGTGCCTGTGAAAACCCGACAGATGGAACTGACTGCGCTTAAAGTGCAGGAACCGAAGAAAAAAGAAATTACCACGGTGGAAGCGTCTTTGCGGCTGGATGCGATCGCCTCAGCGGGGTTTGGCATGTCTCGCAGCAAAATGGCAGATCTGATCACGGCAGGTGATGTGCGAGTCAACTGGAAAGACATCACTCAAGCCAGCCATGCCCTCAAAACAGGAGATCTTGTGGCTATTCGTGGCAAAGGGCGGTTAGAGGTCGGTGAAATTGCTGTCACTAAAAAGGAGCGCTATCGGGTGCAACTGACCCGATACATGTAGACAGATCGCACCTTTGATCCGAATCCGGGCATCCTTAGCTAACTAAGGGATATGCGGAAAAATAAAACCCCAAAGTTCTTATGGGAAGAAGCGACGAAGTCGCTTCTTCCCACAAAAATTGGGTTCTTATTTTCTTGCATATCTCTAACTTTGTCCAAATGCCAAAATTTGATCGGCACTGAGAGCAAAATCGGGAATTACTGTGGATTGAATGGGGGTGTCACCCCGATAGACCGTGTCTTCATATTGTCCGTTTACCCACAGGCATACTGTCACCTGTTGCATCTCTGGGTCAATGATCCAGTATTCGGTAATTCCTCGTGCAGCGTACTCTGTGCGCTTGTAGCGATAGTCGCGATCGCGATTTTTCTGCCCAGGCGACACTATCTCAAGCACCAAAGCCGGAGGTGGCATATCTCGCGTTAACACAGAGCGTTTTGCTCCCACCAGAGCAGTGCGTGATTCTTCAGAATGTACCACCAAATCAGGTAGGCGACACCTCGCCCGCCGTCCCGCTACTTCAATCTCAGTATCTCTCAAACCCAGGAGCGCGATCGATAGATGTTTCGCCAACTCAAACAGCAAAAATTTAGCGATGCTAGCGTTGAGTGGGCTTTCTGTAGGCATTTCCACCAATTCCCCATCCACTAACTCATAGCGTGTGTCAGTGTCATCGTCATAGTTTAAATATTCCTCCATTGTCATGAGCTTAGAGGACGTACTTACCGTTTGTGTCATCGTTGTCAGCCTCCGCGCCCGAACCAATACAAGCCGTAGAAGTACACTATGATTCTAGCAAACCTCAGGGATATATCGATTCCTTGCCCATTGCATACTGTTAGGGAGTGATGCCAAATTATCGTGCAACCCAACATCCGCCTTGTTCTTGTTAGGTAACGCGATCGCCAACTCAACCCGCGCCAGAATGAGGGTTTCGAGAGTTTTGTCAGTCAATCAGGCTACCGACTCCATTTTTAGCCTTGCATTCAATACAGTTGATTTTTATCCACTTTTCAATCGCACTTTCTAATTAGTTCATTTGTTCTGCAACATAGAGGAGAATATCTCAAGAACTAATATTTTGATTTTAATCTATGGTCAAATCGAAAGGTGGAGCGGGTAAAGGGCAGGGGCGTAAACTCGATTGGGGTGAAAAAACACCTAGTAGAATTTCCGTCCCAGATTCACTGACTGATTACGCAGAAAAGCGAGGACTTGTAAAGGTTTATTCACTTCTGAAGCAGGATAGCACCAGCTTTGCAGAATTTGCTCTAGCCTTGGAAGGGTGCGGAGTTACCACAGTTATGCAACCAAAGAATACACAGCAAACTCCTGACCGTACTTGTTTTCCACTCTACCACACTGCTGTTGCAGCAAGTTTTGGCTTGATTTCAACTGCGGATGCTGAATTAGATGAATACGAAGAAGTTGATTTAAACCATCTGATGGTGAGAGTACCTGAGCGAACATATCTGTTGAAGGTGATGGGTAAGTCAATGATTGATGACGGAATTAATCCAGGTTCCATTCTTGTTGTGGAAGGACGAGACACACGCAACAAAATGTGGATAGAGCCAAAAGATCGAGATATTGTGATTGCTTTGATTAATGGGACAGATTTAACCGTGAAACGGTTTCGTAGAACTGAACAGACGATCTTTCTAGAGCCACGCAATCATAAGAACAAGGATTATCAGCCGCTGTTTTTGAGTAGTAATGAACCGTGGGAAGTGGAACTTCAAGTAGAGATTTTAGGCATTGTTAGAAGCGTGACTCAATTCTTTAGAACTTAACTGAACTCAGATCATTGCTGCTGTTGTCGTGCCAAGAGGCGATCGCGCAATCCCTTTGCAGGAAATCGCCTTTCATTTTCCTCACGAATTTTTTGTGCTTCTTGCTGTCAGAGTTTGAAGATGAATGGGAAGGACAAATTCATTATGTGCCTTTGAGTTGACAAAGTTTAACAGTTTCTTGGTATTGTAATTGCTCACTTCATCAGAGATTCCCATGTTTCCCAGTCTATCTCTCGTCCTGGAAAAGCTACTCGTTGAAATGGCCAACTGTCTACCATCCACTGTTTAACGGTTAAAAATAACTCCGTGTCGATCACATCGGTTAGTTCATACGTTCTCACCCATAAGTAAACTTCAGCATCGAAGCATTCGATGCGGCTGGGATAGATGTAAACACACCCCAAACATTGAGTTTCATCCAAACTGACAACGGTATAAGCAAAGGATTTTCTTTGGAGAAACTCCTGTTCGTGCCCAATTAAATCCTGTAAGTTTTGCTCCACAGTCATGTCTTCGACGGGCCAGATATCATGGGGGCGAAAAATCTGTCTGAGGCGTACCACACTGGACATGACTGCCTCATAATCTTTGTCTGCATCGGCAGCCGATAACATTCTCAGCCTCAAGGTGTTTGTTTCCAATCCTTCAGGAACATTGAAAGCTTCTGGTACAAAAGGGTTGACAAGAGACATTGGGCGATCGCACTCACTAGATGTAGTGATAATGACAAATTATTCGATAGGATAGGCTGGTAGTCTACCAAATTCAGTCTGCCCAGTTAATTCATTTTGGATTTTGGATTTTGGATTTTGGATTCAATCTAAAATCTAAAATCTAAAATCTAAAATTCTGACATCGGTAGGCAAAGCTGTCTTGGTGAACTACCAGACGTAATCTTTACACACTTTGGTTATTGTGGGCGATCGCACCTATGAGTAGAGGCACTTTGTTTGATAAGGTTTGGGATTTGCATACCGTTAGCACTTTGCCCTCTGGACAGACGCAACTGTTCATTGGTTTGCATTTGATTCATGAAGTGACCAGTCCTCAAGCTTTCGCCATGCTGCGGGAGCGGGGTTTGCCTGTGATGTTCCCAGAGCGCACAGTAGCGACGGTGGATCACATTGTGCCAACGGAGAATCAAGCCCGTCCGTTTGCTGATCCCTTAGCAGAGGAAATGATGGAGGAACTGGAACGTAACTGCAAAGATTATGGCATCCGGTTCTACAACATTGGCTCAGGTAGTCAGGGGATTGTGCATGTGATTGCACCAGAACAGGGCTTGACTCAACCGGGTATGACGGTGGCCTGCGGCGACAGCCATACTTCGACACATGGGGCGGTTGGGGCGATCGCTTTTGGCATTGGTACCAGTCAGGTGCGCGATGTATTAGCCTCTCAAACGCTGGCGCTATCCAAGTTAAAAGTTCGCAAAATTGAAGTAAATGGGAACCTGAACTTGGGAGTCTATGCCAAAGATGTGATTCTTCATATCATCCGCACGCTAGGCGTGAAAGGTGGTGTGGGTTATGCCTATGAGTTTGCGGGGACGACGTTTGACCACATGACGATGGAAGAACGAATGACGGTCTGTAATATGGCCATCGAAGGGGGGGCACGCTGTGGCTACGTCAATCCCGACGAGGCGACCTTTGCTTACCTCAAGGGACGCGATTTTGCCCCCCAGGGACAAGCCTGGGATCAGGCGGTGAATTGGTGGCGATCGCTCCGCAGTGATGCCAATGCTGAGTATGATGATGTAGTTGTCTTTGATGCGGCAGACATTCCGCCTACCGTTACCTGGGGCATTACTCCAGGACAGGGAATTGCAGTGGATGGCGTGATTCCAGCGCCAGAGGATTTACCAGAGGGCGATCGCTTTGTCGCTCAAGAGGCATATCAGTATATGGAGTTGCAGCCCGGTCAGCCAATCAAGGGCACGAAAGTAGATGTCTGCTTCATTGGCAGTTGCACCAATGGGCGTATCAGTGACTTGCGAGAGGCCGCCAAAATTGCCCAAGGTCGCCATGTAGTAGAGGGGATTAAAGCCTTTGTGGTGCCTGGTTCGCAGCGCGTCAAACAACAAGCCGAGCTTGAGGGGTTGGACAAAATTTTCCGGGAAGCAGGTTTCGAGTGGCGCGAACCGGGTTGCTCTATGTGTCTGGCGATGAATCCCGATAAGCTGATCGGACAGCAGGTTAGTGCTTCTTCTTCAAATCGCAATTTCAAGGGCCGTCAAGGCTCATCTTCCGGGCGTACTTTGCTGATGAGTCCCGCAATGGTGGCGGCGGCGGCTATCACTGGTCAGGTATCTGATGTCCGCGATCTCCTGTAGGGTGGGCAATGCCCACCCTACTTGAATAGGACATTGCCTAGTGTCATTACAATCAATACGATTTTGTTTAGAGCAAGGTATTTTATGAGCCAAGTTAAATCGATTGCAGGCAGAGGTTTACCATTAGTCGGAGATGATATCGATACCGATCGCATCATTCCTGCCCGGTTTCTCAAGTGCGTTACCTTTGATGGACTGATGGGTCATGCTTTTGAGGACGATCGCGGGCAAGCTCAGGGTCAACACCCGTTTGATCAACCGCAATACAAAGGCGCAACTTTTCTGATTGTGAATCGTAATTTTGGTTGCGGTTCGTCGCGAGAACATGCCCCACAAGCACTGGCAAAATGGGGTATTCAAGCTTTGATTGGGGAAAGTTTTGCAGAGATTTTCTTCGGCAACTGTGTGGCCATGGGAATTCCCTGTGTCACAGCGGCTTCAGAGCAGGTAAAGCAATTACAGGAGGCGATCGCTCAACACCCCCAACAATCCGTGGAACTCGATCTAGAAACCTTGACCGTGACGTGTGGTGAAGTTTCCTGGCCCATAGAGATGGATAACGGCCCCAGACAGATGTTTCTCTCTGGCACCTGGGATGCCTGTGGACAACTAGTAGCACAAGCAGCACAAATTCGCGCTACAGCGGCTCAGTTACCTTATATGCAGTGGGCTTAAACGTGTGAGATCCCCAATCTTTAAAGTTGGGGATTTTGGGGACGACATCACAATGCAACCCATCACTACTGCTAATCAGGCAACTCAAGATCTGACAGTGGGGCATGGGTTTCGACGGCACTCAACCCATGGCAGTCTGCGTGCTGAGCGCAGTCACAGCACGCAGACTGCCAGATAACTACCGTCAGGTTAATCTCAAGCGGCAGCATGATAGTTGTAGTGACGATCTTCTAACCATGCTCTCATTTCGGTTTCGGTTAAGCGTTGAACTCGTTCTCCAGTAATCGGGTCATCAGCATTCCAGTAAACCTCACCTGCTTCATTACACATCTTCCAAACACGGGGTTCTGGAGCAGTTGAGAGAAATAGCAACACATTCTGCCAAAGTTGATTGAATTTGTAAACCCATCCAGATTCTTGTTTACGTTGTTGTTCTACACCAAATTCCAACTGTTGATACAGGTCGTAATTCATAGAAGATTTCATTACTCGTTCCTCTTGCTTATCTGTTCTCTATAGTTATAATTTACAAAACCGTAGCATATGATACAAAAACTATCTTGCATGTTTTCCATGAGTAGGTTTCATGGAAGGGGTTTCGCGCTTCCCACAGAAAAGTTTTGGGTTTTATTGAATTCACGTTCCTTAGAATTGGGGAGTTGCCAGTAGAGGGGGAGTTGCATGAAGATAACTCATCAGAACCAGATGAAGTTGTCGCAATTACGGATTTTGGTGGCAGTGGCGGATTACGAGAATTTCACCGAGGCGGCTCTGCATCTGGAGATTTCTCAATCGGCTGTGAGCCATGCGATCGCCGCTCTGGAAAATCAATTAGGAGTCGTATTATTGTCACGCGGTCGATACGGTGCCCATCTCACGCCCGTAGGGCGACAAATTGTTGAACATGCCCGCCAAATTGTGCAGCAGGCGGATCAAATCATCAGGCTGGCTGAATTGTCGAGGGGCTTACAGGGTGGACAGGTAAGAATTGCCTCATTTCGCAGTGTTGCCACTCACATTCTGCCAGCAGTGATTGCTACTTTTCATCAACGCTTTCCGGCGATCGCGGTCAGTTTAACAGAACACGATGATTATCCCCAGGTTGAACAAGCCCTGAGAGCAGGTCGGGCAGAAGTGGGATTTACCTTCATGCCTGCCAGCGACGACCTAGAAGCCTGGGAAGTGTTGCAAGATGAGTTTGTTGTACTTTTGCCGCCAACTGACCGACCTGAGTTGACGGCAGTGACCTGGGAAGACTTAGCCCAGTTGTCCTTAATTATGCCTCCAGTGAAGTATTTGATGATGCGACCTGTCTATGAACATACGCAAAAGTATGGCTGTGACTTGAAGGTATCCTATGAGGTGGAAACGGATGCAGCGATCGTCAATCTTGTAGCTCAGGGACTGGGGGCAACCATCCTGCCGAGACTGGCAGCGGAACCCATTCCCACAGGGGTGCAAGTGCTCAGTCTGCCTGTACCGCTTGTTCGCATTATTGGAGTTGCTATTTTGGCAGAGGTATTGCACACTCCAGCCGTCTATGCCTTTCTGGAGATGCTGAAACGAGGCAAAGTCTATGAGGCAGGTTGAAGATTGAATTCTGTCTCACTGCAATCTTGGAAGAACCTGTCTCCTTATTTTCACGGGTGCGATTGCCCTGTTTCACAGTTTTGAACGCTCAGGCAGGAACAACTTACTGTTTTGAAACAGTATTTTCGCTTACATAAGATATTCAAAAGCTCACAAGCTGATTTTGGATTGACGACTTATTCTTGGATTGCTAGTGTGAAAAAGCATTACGAAATCCTAACTTTAGAAAAAATTTATACTGTCATTTACTTTATGTCATTAACTCTTGCCTTGAATCTCGTCCAAGCCCAACTAGAAGCCACCCGTTCTCATCCCTGCTATACGTCTGACCTCACCATTTTTTGCGATTTTGATGGGCCGCTGGTGGATGTCTCCGACCGCTATTACCACACCTACCAGCTCGCTTTGGCTGATACCTTAACCTACTATCAGACTGAGTGCCCTGACTTGCAGTTGACTTGTCTGAGCAAGGATGAGTTCTGGCAAATGAAGCGCGATCGCACCCCAGATGTCAATATTGCTTTGCGATCGGGCTTAGAACAGAAGCAAATTCAATACTTTATGAGCCAAGTGCAGCGGATTGTCAACCAGCCAGCTCTGCTGCATCAGGATTGTCTGCAACCCGATGTTCATTGGGCTTTAAACTTATTGCACGCCCAGGGAGCACAATTAATTTTAGTAACCTTGCGCTGTCAGAAACAGGCGATCGAAATTCTCAGAAGTTACGGTTTATTACAACTATTTACAGATATTCGAGGCACAGAGAACTTTGAAGCTGCCTATCAAAACTCTTCGCAACACAAAACTCAATTACTGTCTGACATTCTCACTGGTCGGCCGTGGGATGGAGTCTGTCCCCAAGTTGCCTGGATGATTGGCGACACAGAAGCCGACATTCTGGCAGGTCAAGCCGTTGGCATTTCCACGATCGCCCTCACTTGTGGTATTCGTAGCCAGACTTATTTAGAACAATACAAACCAACCTGCATTCACAGTAGCCTTCTAGCTGCTGCTGAATATTTGGTTCAAGCAGACCACCACAGTGAGCATCACAGCGAATAACTTCTATCAACCCGGCAAAAGATTTGACAAATGTGGGTTTCGACTGCGCTCAACCCACGACTTTCGACTGCGCTCAACCCACGACTTTCGACTGCGCTCAACCCACGACTTTCGACTGCGCTCAACCCACGACTTTCGACTGCGCTCAACCCACGGCTAATCTGAGTGCTGAGCGGAGTCGAAGCACGGCATCAATGCACCCCGTTGTTAACTCCAACCATTCAATTGGAACCACTCCGCCCAACCCACGCCTATTCGACTGTGGGTTTCGACTCCGCTCAACCCACGACTATTCAAGTGCGCTCAACCCACGATTATTCAAATGCGCTCAACCCACGATTATTCAAGTGCGCTCAACCCACGCCTATTCGACTGTGGGTTTCGACTCCGCTCAACCCACGATTATTCAAGTGCGCTCAACCCACGCCTATTCGAGTGCTGAGCGGAGTCGAAGCACGGTAGGCTGCAACAAGAACGATCGCCGAGTCGGCAGCACAGATCCATACCAACGAACTTCTGACTATTGTGGGTTTCGACTGCGCTCAACCCACGATTATTCAAGTGCGCTCAACCCACGACTATTTGAGTCCGCTCAACCCACGGCTAATCTGAGTGCTGAGCGGAGTCGAAGCACGGTAGGCTGCAACAAGAACGATCGCCGAGTCGGCAGCATAGATCCATACCAACGAACTTCTGTTCTAAAATTTATTTCACAATCCAGTTGGAATAGCTGTAGAGCTTCAATAAGGGGTCAGACCCCTATCGGTTATCCAGAGAATTCCGGATAATATGGATGCAATCTGGCAGTAGGAATAATTTGGTAAGTACATTTTCTCTTGATTCTTACTGATTCATTTGTCTCCCTGTCCTTGCTCTTCTAATTCGCCATCCTGATTTACAGCCATCAAGCTAGTCGGTCTTTGAGCTAGTGATTATTACCGAGTTGTTTGTGATGGTTGTCACCGAATATAAGTGGTTTCCGTCAGTGACTAAATCGCTGATGAGCTTCATGCTTTATATAGGTGGCAAAGTTATATGAAAAGAGCGTGAAGGATATGCGAGTACAAGTGGATTTACCAACTTCTGCCGTTGATCAAATTGTCGAGCGAATTTTTGCATCTTGCCGAATGACCCGCACTGATCAGGCGAGATTCATGTCAGCCCTCCTCTGCAAGAATGCGATAACAGACGCAGAAAGGCACTTGATTAACCGCGTCTTTGACGGCTTGCGTCGCGGCTTGATCAAAGTGGTTGACTAGTTCAAATAAATTGGGCAATACGATCGACCGCCTGCTGCAAAATGGCGGGTTCATGCACCAAAGCAAACCGAACATAGCCCTCGCCTGACTTACCAAATCCTGCTCCGGGGGAGGCTGCGACTCCTGTGGCTGCCACAAGTTGAGTGCAAAAGGGAATCGATCGCCCAGTCCAAACTTCCGGCAACCTGGCCCACACATACATAGTCGCTGGCGGTGTAGATACCTGCCAACCGATGCGGTGCAACGCGGAGACGAATGCATCGCGCCGCTGCCGGAACGTTTCGACGACTGTATTAACTCCCGCTTGCGATCCAGATAGAGCAGCGATCGCCCCATTTAAAATTCCTTGATACTGATTGAAATCGATTGCCGCTTTAACCTGGCGTAGAGCTTGAATCAGGTTAGCATTGCCAATGGCGTAACCGACCCGAAACCCACCCATGTTGTAGGACTTGGACAGGGTAAAAAACTCAATTGATACCGACTTCTCTGGATCAGCTTGCAAGACCGAGGGGGGCGGATTGCCCTCAAAGCACAAATCAGGATAAGGAAAATCGTGAACCAGCACCAAGTTGTGTTGTTGACAGAAAGCAACTGCTTCCTGGAAGAAAGATAGGGGCGCGATCGCCGTCGTCGGATTATGGGGATAGCTCAACACCATCATGCGAGATTGAGCTAGCACTGGGGCAGGTACATCGGTCAGGATGGGCAGAAAATCATTTTCCGCTAACAGGGGCATGGAATAGATTTGACCGTTCGCCAGGTAAACACCCCCTGCATGGGACGGATAGCCTGGATCGAGCAGCAAGGCAAAATCGCCCGGATTTAAAACTGCTAAAGGTAAATGAGCCGTACCTTCTTGCGATCCAATCAGTTGCAATACTTCGGTTTCCGGATCAACCGGAATGCCAAACTTGCGTGTGTACCAATCCGCAGCGGCTTGCCGAAATGCTTGAGTGCCATGAAATAGGAGATAACCGTGGGTGCTGGGGTCGGGTAGGGATTGAGCGATCGCCGCTAACACATGCGGTGGAGTCGGCAGATCAGAAGACCCCAAAGACAGGTCAATTAGCGATCGTCCGGCTGCTTTCGCGTTAGACTTCGCTTGATCCATGTCTGCAAAAACGTTACTTTGAAAGGACTCCAACCGCTGTGACAATTGCATCATGCCCTCCTAGACTTGCCCCCTAAACGGCGCTAATTTGCGCTGTCAGAAATGCTTCTAACTTTTGCCTGTTTTGCACCCCTTCGATCGCATCCAATTGCTGACCCTGCCTGAATAACACCAGGGCTGGCACCCCTTGCACCTTGCACTTCGCTACAGATTCAGGATTGGGGTCAACTTCCATTTTAACTACCTTGAGGCGATCGCCATATTGCTCAGAAGCCGATTCAATCAGGGGAGACATCAAGCGACAGGGCCCACACCACGGGGCCCAGAAGTAAACCAACACTGTTTCCTCTGCCTGCATCACTTGATTCTCAAATTCGTTATCCGTAATTGTCATCACTTTGGCGCTCATAAAACCTCTTCGCTTTGCAATCCGCTTTTACTTCTAGCGTAATGGATAGAGTGTGTTGATTTGGAAAAAAGTTGGTTGCAAAGCCATATCCACGCCATCACTACTGTTCTGTCAAGGAAGTTTTGAGGGGTCTGTGACCCCTCAAAACTTCCTTTAATTTAATTTTGATTTGCGGGATGCCCTGCAAATCAAAATTGACAGACTACTACGCACACATACACGTTTATCTTCTTCTAAAACCTGTTTCAGATCACAACTCACAGTGAACTAGCGCACAAGATCAGAGGTAATCCCACGATAAACTGAAAAAATCCTCATTCAACCCTCAGTAGAATCACCGTGTTGCCTCCAATTATCAACGAGAGTGAAGTCTCGCCATTCAAATTCTGGTTCAATGATGGCATTCAGGACGGTATGTACTACCAGAGTGATCTGTTCCATCGCCTGCTTTCTGTCGATAGCAGCCGTCGAGCACAGCTTTACCACTATGCCTGCAAGTTGGCTCAAACCGAAAGAATTGTGGTTACTGCATCTGATAAGGGATGTAGTCTGTGGATCAGCTTGCGAAGCCCAGGTCAAATTATTCTTAATTTGAAGAACAAGTCTGCTTCGTTGGTTTAAGAGAGAGCTTTATCAGGTCACTCTTGTCATACTGAGTAGGGTAGCGTAACGAAGAATCCAGGGTTTGAGCACGACACCGGGATGCTTCGGTTTGTGCTCCCTCTCAGATTGACATTCGATACTTTTCAAACATCCCGTAAGGCGGCAGTTTAAAGCCAGAAGGCGATCGCTGCCCTTTATACCGCCTATCGGAAGGCTACCCCAAAGCGTTACTATTTAAGGGAGTTCTTCACGAAAGGTTAAGTTTTGGGCGTTGATCTTCGCAGTTATGTCTATTTGGATCGGTTGCAGCCTCAACACGCTGCTTACCTGGGAACGGTGGCGATCGGCTTCCTGCCACTGCCTGGAGATGCTTCCCTGTGGATCGAGATCTCGCCCGGTATTGAGATTAACCGAATTACAGATGTCGCACTTAAGGCGGCAGTAGTACGGCCAGGGGTTTTAGTGGTGGAGCGGTTATACGGACTGTTGGAAATTCATTCCAATAAGCAGGGTGAAACTCTGGCAGCGGGTCGGGCAATTCTGGAAGCGCTAGGCGTGCGCCAGCAAGACTGCCTGAGGCCACGGGTTCTGTCCAGCCAGATTATTCGCAATATTGACCCTCACCATACTCAGCTAATCAACCGCAACCGTAAAGGACAGATGATCCTAGCAGGACAAACCCTCTACGTGTTTGAGGTCGAGCCTGCTGCCTACGCTGCTCTGGCAGCCAATGAAGCTGAGAAAGCGGCTTTAATTAATATTCTGCAAATTTCAGCCGTGGGGAGCTTTGGTCGCCTCTATTTAGGTGGCGAAGAACGGGATATCATCGCCGCCGCCAAAGCTGTTGTTGAAACGATGGAAAGTATCGTGGGTCGGGATTTTGCTGATGTTCGTAAGGAGTAGCAAGGAGTGACCAGATGGCAAACGGAGAGCATTTGGTGTTACTGCAACGCAACACGGTGGACTGGCTGGAGTGGAGAGCACTACATCCAGAAGTTGAACCTGACTTGAGCGAGGCGAGACTGGTAGGCATGAACCTGAAACAAACCAGTCTGGCAGGCAGCAATCTGCGAGGGGCTGACCTCAGCAGGGCGGATCTGAGTGCAACAGATTTGACTGGAACCATCTTCAACCAGGCTAATTTAAGAGAGGCTCACCTCGCTGATGCTCTGTTGATTGCAGCAGAACTGATTGTCACAGATTTAGTGGGGGCAAACTTACAGGGAGCAGACTTACGTGGGGCCAATTTAATTGGCTCAGATCTACGGGGAGCCAATTTGCAAGGAGCAGACTTAAGTGGAGCCAACTTGATTGGCACTGATTTGAGCAAAGCTAATCTGAGACAGGCTGACTTAACCGCAGCCAAGCTGAATCGCACCAGTCTGGTCAGAGCAACCCTGAATCAGGCAAACCTGGCAGAAGCTGATCTGACTGCTGCGAATCTATTTGAAGCTGAGATGATTGAAGTTCATTTATTCAAAGCGAATTTGCAGCGAGCCAACCTCAGTCAAGCCCATTTAAGCAAAGCCAATGCTGCAATGGCCAATTTCAGTCAGGCAGATCTGGCCGGTGCGGATCTACGGTGGGCCAATCTCACCAAAGCTAATTTTCAGTTCGCTTCTTTACAATTTGCCAAATTGCAAGGTGCCACCCTGGTTAGAACATCTCTGGTTCAAGCCGACTTAACTGGAATTGATGTAGCAGCATTAACCTTGTACAAAACTTGGCATTAAGGAACGTGAATTAAATAAAACCGAACTTTTTTGTGGGAAGCGCGGCTCAGCCCACAAAAAAGTTTTGGGTTTTATTTAATCCTTGATCCTAAGAATGTAATCCTGGATACGGGAACGCAATCTCTAAATTTAGAGTCATTTGGGGGATTGGCAACGCTACTCCTCCAATTGTAGGTTGCACTGAGTGCCCCTCTCGTCTAGAGTCTTTCAATGTTTATGTTCAAGTTTTTGACTGGTTCGAGTCTTGCCCCTATGAAGCGATCGCCCTTCTCTTCCCAACTTTCTTTTGTCTGCCCGCTCTCCGTCACGGCCCTGTCAGGATTGCTGCTCCATAGTGCAATACCCGCAGCCATAGCAGAGCCGTATCGCATCCCCGATCAAGAAATTGCCTGTGAGATGCTTGTGGTTGGCGGTGGTTTGGCAGGGGCCGCCACTGCCTACGAAGCGCTGCTAGCAGGACGCACGGTTTGCTTAACAGAACTCACCGATTGGGTAGGAGGACAAATCTCTTCTCAGGGAACCTCGGCTCTGGATGAACGCGCCACTCAGCGGCAATTGCTCTACTATCCGCGTGGTTATTTGGATCTGCGGAGTCGGATTGAGGATCGCTACAACAAACTCAATCCTGGAGATTGCTGGGTCAGTGAATCCTGCTTTTTGCCAGAAGCCGGACATGAAATCCTCATGGAAATGTTAGAAGATGCCGCAGAAGCAGGGGAAGGAGAACTGAAATGGTTCCCTGCGACTGTCATTAAAGAACTCAATGTCGTTGATGGACAAATTCGGGGGGCGATCGCCATTCAGCATCAGCCTGCCGATGGGACGGCTCCGCTTAACAGTGAACCGTTGTCCCAATTTATCGAAGATGCCTATCGCTATGAAAACTCAGCCCGCTTTGATAAAACCATTCTCCGCTTTTTGCCTGCGCCTGCCATTCAGCCAACTCCAGCCCGTCTTGCCGAGTGGTTTGTAGTCGATGCCACCGAGACCGGAGAGTTGATTGCGCTGGCGGATGTGCCCTATCGGTTGGGGATTGATGCGCGATCGTATTTAGAACCTTCTGCCTCCAGTGCCACCGATGACCCTTACTGCACCCAGGGATTCACCTACACCTTTGCGATGGAAGCCACTGAGGAACCGATCGAACACATCGCTCCACCATTTTACGAGCGTTACAAACCATATTACAGCTATGAATTAGAGCGTTTAGCCGATTTCGATGTCGTGTTCACCTATCGTCGCATTCACGCTGCTGAAAAACCACCCAAACAAGGTCGGAGCAGCCTACAAGATTATGAAGTCAATCCAGGCGATATTTCCATGCAAAACTGGACGTGGGGGAATGATTACCGCCCCGGAACAGAGCAAGATAATTTAATTTACAGCCGCGATCAACTCCTGGCAACTGGACAATTGGAACCCAGCGGCTGGCTGGGTGGCTTGCGAACCGAAACACTGCAAGCTGGCGAAGAGAACGCTTTGGGCTTCTTTCACTGGCTGGCGGCCGGCATCACCGATTCCCAACTGGGAGACGGAGTCAAACAACCCCATCCCAACAATCGTTTGCTCACTGGCTTCGATGCCCCCATGGGAACAGCCCACGGCTTGTCTAAGCACCCCTACATGCGAGAAGCCCGCCGCATCATCGGTCGCCCCGCCTTCGGACTGCCCCAAGGATTTACCATTACTGAAATCGACATCTCCCGCAAAGATTACCGCGATCCTTACTACGTGCAAACCTTACCCGCTGAGATGTATCGCCGTCTATTACTGGCTTTAGCAGGTCTGGAAACCATTCCCTTCATCAGCGGCGATCAAACCCCGGAGCAGGTGACTCGTCGGGCCCGTTCAACTATTTATCCCGACTCGGTGGGGATGGCTCACTACGCGATCGACTTTCACCCCTGTATGGCCCTGCATCCGCCCGAACTACCTGGCAACTATGAACGTCCGGGTGAGCGGCAAGGCGCTGAAGGCAATCCCTATCCTTTTCAGATTCCTCTCCGGTCTATGATTCCACAAAAAATCGACAACATGCTGGTCGTTGGCAAGAGCATTGCCGCTAGCCATATCGCTGCCGCCGCTTATCGCGTTCATTCTTTCGAGTGGTCCTCAGGAGCCGCTGCTGGCAACACTCTGGCCTTTTCCCTGGAGCGAGGTATTCTCCCTTACCAACTGGTCGATCAACTGCCCCAAGCAGAACCTGAGTTAGAAGCGCTTCAGCAACGGCTGCGAGAAACCAATAATCCGATCGCCTTCCCCAACACGTCTATCTTTAATGAACAGTGGCAAGATTGGCGTTAATCTTCTGTCCACAAGAAGAAACCAGTAGTCTGTCAAGGAAGTTTTGAGGGGTTGGCGACCCCTCAAAACTTCCTTTAATTTAATTATGATTTGCGGGATACCCCGCAAATCATAATTGAACGCGAGTTCGAGAGCGGTTTTTCGTTGGGGCGGGTGCACTCGTCTCAACGAAAAACCTTGTTTGAGGGCTGTGGCGCGACGCGCCACAGCCCTCAAATGGCGATGATCGAACTCACGTTAATTGATAGACTACTAGTCGAAAAAATTGATCAGGGGTGTTAATAGCGATCGCCTTCATGCTATGCTAGATGAGCATTAATTGCGGGGCGTAGCGCAGCTTGGTAGCGCACCACTTTGGGGTAGTGGGGGTCGAAGGTTCAAATCCTTTCGCTCCGATTGGATAGGGTCTGATATTGCAAAGGTTGCAGCAAAGGAAGTTGCAGAGAAATACTGTGAATCTCTTGAGGTTTATTGCTGAAGGGTGTATAGTACATTAGTTCTTCAGCTACCCTCTATTTTTCATGCGGCGAGATTCCCTCTTCTATCAATTGTTCCAACGATCGCCTGTTCTCCTATTTGAGCTACTGGAGAACCCACCAGAGCAGGCTGAGCAGTATCGCTTTGATTCAGTTGCCGTCAAAGAACCCAAGTTTGAAATTGATGGGGTGTTTCTGCCACCAGAGAGCGATCGCGCTGGAGTCGTCTATTTCTGTGAGGTGCAGTTTCAAAAGGATGAACGCTTGTATGAACGCTTATTTGGCGAGTCGTTGCTCTATTTCTATCGCAATCGCGAACGCTTTGCTGACTGGCAAGCGGTGGTAATTTATCCATCCCGAAGTTTAGAGCAAAGTCAGACCTATCCCTATCGCTCGTTGCTGGAGAGTCCGCAGGTGCATCGGGTTTATCTGGACGAGTTGGGAGCGATTGAGCAATTGCCCCTCAATCTGGGGTTATTGGTGTTGACGACGTTGAAAGAGCAGCAAGCACCAGTGGCAGCGCGATCGCTGATTGCGCGAGTGGCACAGGAAGCACCGTCAGAGCCAGAGAGACAGGGCATAATTGATTTAGTTGTCACCATCATGGCATATCGGTTTAGTCAGATGAGTCGAGTGGAGGTAGAAGCGATGTTGGGCTTAACTTTGCAAGAAACGCGGGTATACCAGGAAGCCAGAGCCGAGGGCGAAGAGATTGGGGAGCAACGAGGTCGCCAAGAAGCGGGGCGATCGCTCGTCTTGCGGCAACTGATGCGGCGCTTGGGACTAGTACCAGATGAGGTGCGATCGCGGATTGCAACTCTCTCGATTGAGCAATTGGAAAATTTGGCAGAAGCGTTGTTGGACTTCAGCACACTGGATGATTTGCTGGATTGGCTGGCAAAAAGTTAGAGCGATTTTAGAGTTTGGATTTGGGATGTTGGAGGGGGTTGCACGATTGGTGTGATATAAGGGGTAACGAGAGGTGTAACTCTGCTCAGATCTCCGATTTCTACTAGGGCTTTACCTCTCAACTCAGTTGCACATTCCCAATCCCCAATCCCAAATGAAACTGGTTTATCATCAGCTCTACCTCACTCCTCCAAAGGTTCTGCCTGAAGCTGTTGCAGGATGGCTTGAGTCATAGGATCGTCAGAGAGTTGGTTAGCTTGCCCAGATTGGAGGGCTTGTTGTAGGCAGTAACAAAAGTTTTGCTGAGTCGTTTGGGTATAGGGATGATCCTCACCTAGTCGGTTGAAACAGATGGAGAGCAATCGCAAGTACAGGGGTTCAGCTTCGTCGTAGCGGTTCTGAAATCGATAAAGTTCTGCTAAGTTATTGAGGCTTTGAGCGACATCAGGATGAGTAGCCCCTAATTGCTGTTCTCGAATCGTCAACGATCGCAAATATAGAGATTCAGCTTCAGCGTAGCGCCCTTGCACTCGATAAAGGTTGCCTAAATTGTTAAGGCTCTTGGCGACATCGGGATGACTCTCGCCTAGCTGCTGTTCTCGAATCCTCAGCGAGCGTAGAAAAAGAGGTTCGGCTTCCTCATACAGTCCTTGCGCTTTGTAAAGGTTCGCTAGATTATTGAGACTTTGGGCAACATGGGGATGATTTTCGCCTAACTGCTGTTTCCAGATATCAAGCGATTGTAAGAACAGCGGCTTGGCTTCTCCGTAGAAGGCTTGAGCATAGTAGAGTCCTGCTAAATTATTAAGGCTGATAGCAAATTGAGGATGCTTTTCTCCCAAAACTCGCTGCACGACTTCTAAATGCTGTCGGAACAGAGGTTCGGCTTTGCTAAAAGAACCTTGAATCTGATAAAGGGTGCCTAAATTGTTTAAAATTAGCGCCACCTCATGATGGTCTTTGCCTAACCATTGTTGATAAATGTCAAGTGCGCGTGACAATAGGGATTGAGCTTCTTCATACCGTCCCTGTTCTGTGTAGAGTGCAGCTAAACCCGTAAGACTGGCTGCAACATGGAGATGGGTTGCGCCTAACTGCTGCTCCCGAATACTGAGCGATTGTCGATAGAGGGGTTCGACTTCTTGATAATTCCCTTGTGTTTTATACAAATTCGCCAAATTGTTTAAAGACGTTGCGAAATGAAGCTCATCGTTTTCTCCGTGTTGTGTTTGCAACTCCAGCGATTGCAGTAGGTGAGATTTAGCTGCCTCGTACCGTCCCTGGGTTTCATAAAGGGTTGCCAGATTGTTGAGAATGAGCACAACCTGATGATAATCATTGTGCTGCTCATAAAGGGCCTGCGCTTGTAGGTAAAGTAGCTCAGCGTCTTCATAGCGCCCTTGAGAGTGATAGAGGGCTGCCAAATTATTGGAACTCGTTGCAACTTGGGGATGATCTTGACCTAACCGCTTCTGATAGATCTTGAGCGATTGTAAGTGATACGATTCGGCTTCTTGATAGGGTCCTTGGGCTTCATAAACAGCCGCTAAATTTAGCAAATGAGCAACAACATCAGGATGATCACAGCCCAAACGCTGTTGACAAACCAACACACCCTGTTGCAAATAGGGTTCTGCTAAAGCATACGTTCCCTGTGCCCTGTGAAATCGTGCTAAAGCAATGAAGACCCAAACAAGATCAGCATCAGCAACAACAGACAATCATTCTTGGGTTAGAGTAGTGAGATGGGGAATCGCAGGAGTGAGCAATTGAAGTTGAGATTGGGTTGGAGTCGCTGGAATGCTTTGAGCAATACGTAGGAAGACTTGGCAATAGTGCTGCTTCAACGTTGCGATTTGAACATCAGCCGATAACTTCGTCTGAAGAAATTGACGAATTAATCGATGCAACTGGTAACGATGAGCATCAACAGGTTGCAGCAGATGGAGTTTTACCAATCCCTCATCGCGGCTCTCTTCCAGGTCTTCTGTCTCCCAATCCGGGAGACAAGCTTGCACCCACTCCCACCAAATCGGAGTTGGGGCAAATAAACTGAGTAGTTGCCCTAAGGTTTGCGCTGCTTTGTCCAGCGAGTGATGGCGACGCGATCGCCCTGTTGCAGCAGGTTATGCAGTTGAGTGAGTTGGGCTTCGCGACCAATGAAGTGCCTAAGTCAAAGCCAGCAGCACGGGTGAACTTGACCAAACCGCAGACCAGACCCGTGCGCCGATTCAGCAGCCCTGCCCCACTCATGCCTGGACGAATTTGCCCAAACTTGAATTTAATGAACGGTGGCTTGTCTCCCGTTAACCCTTCACAGACAACCGTTGCTGGTGCTCCTTCGGGATAATCATCTGGATAGCCAAACAGCACCAACTCATCACCAGTTTGCAAATCTTCTCCCAAATACACGCACAGTGGAGCGAACCGAGCCAAGGGGAAGCAGTGGAGCAACGCCAGATCATGCTGGGGAGAAGTCTGCTCAACCGTCGCCATCAACGCTGCATCGGCAGCACAACCCCACACTTGAATCGTATCACTTCCTTGCACCACATGGTAACAGGTCAGGATTTGTCCAGGGGCAACCCAAACTCCAGTCCCCCAACCAGAACGTTGCGGCAGCGTAAGTTTGACGGCAGCTTGTTGCAAGAGGGAATCGAGGGTTTGGCTCATGGGGAGAGAAGGGAATGCTATACCTTCGTTTATAGCAGTTTATAGAATCCTGCTGAAGGAGCTAGCCCAGCAACACCAGAGGGAACGTGGGTGGCAAAATCTGGCTGAGCATTCTCTGCCCTCTGGCAATGAGGATTCTGATACTCATGTGATGGTTTAACTCGAAGGATAGTACCCCTCCCATCCTCCCTTTGGACAGGGGAGGAGCCTAGAGGTGGGATAATCGTGGCGATCGCGATATAACGGTATGACTACTCATACAGTACAATAGTTCTTTAGCGCTCTGGGGTCTACCATGCGGCGAGATTCCCTCTTCTATCAATTGTTCCAACGATCGCCTGTTCTCCTATTTGAGCTACTGGAGAACCCACCAGAGCAGGCTGAGCAGTATCGCTTTGATTCAGTTGCCGTCAAAGAACCCAAGTTTGAAATTGATGGGGTGTTTCTGCCACCAGAGAGCGATCGCGCTGGAGTCGTCTATTTCTGTGAGGTGCAGTTTCAAAAGGATGAACGCTTGTATGAACGCTTATTTGGCGAGTCGTTGCTCTATTTCTATCGCAATCGCGAACGCTTTGCTGACTGGCAAGCGGTGGTAATTTATCCATCCCGAAGTTTAGAGCAAAGTCAGACCTATCCCTATCGCTCGTTGCTGGAGAGTCCGCAGGTGCATCGGGTTTATCTGGACGAGTTGGGAGCGATTGAGCAATTGCCCCTCAATCTGGGGTTATTGGTGTTGACGACGTTGAAAGAGCAGCAAGCACCAGTGGCAGCGCGATCGCTGATTGCGCGAGTGGCACAGGAAGCACCGTCAGAGCCAGAGAGACAGGGCATAATTGATTTAGTTGTCACCATCATGGCATATCGGTTTAGTCAGATGAGTCGAGTGGAGGTAGAAGCGATGTTGGGCTTAACTTTGCAAGAAACGCGGGTATACCAGGAAGCCAGAGCCGAGGGCGAAGAGATTGGGGAGCAACGAGGTCGCCAAGAAGCGGGGCGATCGCTCGTCTTGCGGCAACTGATGCGGCGCTTGGGACTAGTACCAGATGAGGTGCGATCGCGGATTGCAACTCTCTCGATTGAGCAATTGGAAAATTTGGCAGAAGCGTTGTTGGACTTCAGCACACTGGATGATTTGCTGGATTGGCTGGCAAAAAGTTAGAGCGATTTTGGCATTACCTTGTTCTTGTGCAAAAGAATTACTCATGCCTACGATGAAGAGCGATCGCTTTTCTTCTAAGATATGGCGGGAAGCTCTATGAATGGCTCTCTCTGTCAAAAGAATAGCATTATCTCCCTCTCATGGCACCTGAGAGGGAGATATAAATGTAAGATTTTTACTTATATACCTTGTCACCTACCATAGAAGGGAGGAAGAATGAGTAGCGAAATTATGGCCGCCCGAAGAAAAGATTGAGATCAAAATATCGGTTCCTCAAGGAATGCTTGAGGATGCAATGGAAATGGCTCAAGCGATCGGCTTGGCTGCGGGTGAGTTTAATCGCATGGCTTGGATACTGGGTTGTCATGCGATGGCTAAAGGAGACAACAAGATTCAGGTGAACAAGTCAATTCGTTCTCGGTTGAGGGTAGGGGATGAGATAGATGAGATGGACTTGGATGAAGAGTAGCCCAAGGCTAGAGCAAGAACCGTTGGCAAACCAATCAGCCTGAAATGAGAGCTAGTAGGGAAGCTGGAGAGCTTCTCCAAAATGGCATTACCACGCGGGAGCTTGGTAATGAGTCGAACTCCTGCTCCCTCTCGCTCCCAAGCTCCCGTTCCCCTCGCTCCCAAGCTCCCGTTCCCCTCGCTCCCAAGCTCCAGCTTGGGAGCACATCCCCCCAAACTCCAGCTTGGCTGCTACCCCGCAGTCAGGGAAGTTTGTGTTGATGTAGATGCCCCAGGGACAATCATTTAAATGGGGTTCTGGGAGTTGTGGTAGTGTGTCGGGTGGCTGGCGAAATTCCATTGGTGAAATGTTGCCTCAATGAGTGCTGAATGTTGTGATGATGTGGAGCTTGCATTGAAAATGAGCAGACGAAGGTAACGTTCGCTCTTCATCTGGTTATGAGAGCGATCGCGGATTGCAGCCCTCTCGATTGAGCAATGGGAAAATTTAGGAGAAGCGCAGCTTTGCTGCGCTTCTCCTAAAAAAGTTTTAGTTTTTAATCAATTCGCATTCCTAATGAATGTAAAATGTCTATATAGGCAAATTCTGCTCCTGAAACAAGTTTGTTGAGGAGAGTGGCTCCATTGAAGCAAGTTGGTTATCGATTGCGAATACAGAAAGGCAAGCCTTCCGCAGATATTATGCGGCTCCACTGATAACCTGTGTTCTGCTTGTAATGATCGCAGCTTCTTTCCATTTTTAACCAGTCAAGTTAGTTATAGATTGCGGACATTGAAAACCTATGCTAGGCTTAAACTACAAAGGAGCCTTTATTTATAAGGCTCCTTTGAAAATAATCCTGGGGTAATCCTGCCGCCAAGCTTCGATTACCCTCAGAACTCAAAACTAAAAGAACACATGAATTATACCAAAAATGGACAGCTTTCGCTGTTCGACTTTCCGGTTCGGCAAAAAATCCCATCGAGAATGGTAAAGCGTGAGATCCTATTGAAGCTTGAAAAAGCAGATCCGCAGATCTCACTGCTGAAAAAGCTAAATCAATTTGCTCGAGAGAATAAAGCTCTTGAGTTTATCACAAGTGATGGGATTTGGATCGTTCGAGCGATCGGAAAAACTGAGACGGGATACTACCTGTGGAATCTGTATGTTCGCCCATTTGAGCCGCTGGCAGTCTAAAATCGCCCCTAAACAATGGCTAGTAGTCTGTCAATTTTGATTTGCTGGGTATCCCGCAAATCAAAATCAATTTAAAAGAAGTTTAGAGGGGTCTTTGACCCCTCTAAACTTCCTTGACAGACCGTTAGGAAAGCAATCACTTCCTCTGTCCACCTTTTCATTCATTAGCTTATCTAATGTAAAGCTTGTTGATTGTTAAAGCAGAAATGATTTGACGTTCTGGCTTTTACTCGTTAATCTAGTAAGTACAAAATTACTATTCCAAATAGCGATCGCAACGATACTCGTTATGTTGTTTTGAATTCCCTGAAGTTCGTTGCGGCGCTTATATGTGGCCATCCTAAAACCCATATCAGTGGGCTAATTTGTCATGCAATATGCTGAATGGTTTACTCAAATTACTCAAAAACGTCCTTTTCCCTATCAGGAGCGATTGGCGACAACGCTCAAGTTACCGACTTTATTAACCGGGCCAACGGGTACTGGCAAAACTGCCGCAGTGGTGTTGAGTTGGTTGTGGCGTAGACACTATGCTCAGGCAGATATTCGGCAAAACACACCTCGACGTTTAATTTACTGTTTACCGATGCGATCGCTGGTTGAACAAACTTATGCGGCAGTGCAACATTGGCTCCAACAGGCGGGATTGGATGCTGAAGTAGGACTTCACCTATTGATGGGGGGAGCGGTGAGCGATCGCTGGGAGGCTGAACCAGAGAAGGATTGTGTCTTGGTTGGCACTCAGGATCAGTTATTAAGTCGAGCTTTGAATCGGGGTTATGGGATGAGCCGCTATCGGTGGCCCATGCACTTTGCCTTGCTTAATAACGATTGTCTATGGATTATGGACGAGGTGCAGTTAATGGGGGCGGGGCTTCGCACGACTGCACAATTGCAAGGGTTTCGAGAACGGTTTGGGACATATGGTACTGCACAATCGCTGTGGATGAGTGCAACGCTTGACCCAAGCTTGCTAGAAACGATTAACTACACACCGGATTTAAGCCAAATTCACGAGTTGACGGATGCGGATCGAACCAATGAGACATTGAGATTACGGGTACAAGCTCAGAAACGGCTGCTGAGAGCTAAAACGAACTGTATTGGTAAGGAAGGTGAGTATGTCAAAGAACTGGCTCAAGAGGTGATAGTAGCCCATCAACCTGATTCATTAACGCTGGTGATTTGCAATCAGGTTAGCCGTGCTCAAGCTCTCTATCAAGCATTAGCAAAACAAACCCAGGAGCATCTTGCTTTGATTCATTCTCGCTTTCGCGCAGCGGAACGACGAGCACTGAACCAAGCCCTGCGGGAAGAGCAATTGCGGGGGATTTGGGTTGCGACTCAGGCGATCGAAGCAGGGGTAGATATTTCGGCTCACACCCTGTTTACCGAACTGGCTCCCTGGTCGTCGCTGGTGCAACGGTTTGGACGCTGTAATCGGTACGGGGAGTGTTCAGATCGGGCTACGGTTTACTGGATCGATCTGCCTGATGGCGAGAAGGAGCAAGCTAGCCCCTATGGCCCTGATTTACTGAAACAGAGCCGATCGCTGTTAGAAACGCTGACCGAGGTTGGCCCAGCAGCGCTGGAAACTGTTAAGGCTCCCCAGGAAGAGATAGAGGGACTGATTCCCCGGCAACATGACCTATTGCAATTGTTTGATACCTCAACTGATTTAGCAGGACATGATATTGATGTGTCTTCGTTCATTCGAGAAACCGATGATACCGATGTGGCGATCGCATGGCGAGAGTGGCCGGAGACTGAATCTGCCAGAGAGATGGATGCGATTCAGCCAGACGAACTTTGCCGAGTTAGTCTTGGTAAAGCCAGAAAGTTTCTGGACGATTTGAAAAAGCAGAATCAATCTGCCTGGGTTTGGGAGGGGTTGCAGGGATGGAAAGAAGCCGCCCAGCCCTATCCTGGGATGACCCTTTTGGTGCAATGTGTTGCTGGCGGATATGACCCCAAGTTGGGATTTACTGGAATCACGCCCTCGGGCCCAACTCCGGCGGTTGAGCGTGAACCGATCATTGCTGACTGGGACGACAGCGACCTCTTGAGCCAGGGAGCGAATGAATTTGTCACGTTGGTTGACCATGCTCAAGACGTGGCTGATGAAACTGAAACGCTCTGTCAAAAGTTGGCCGCAGTTGGGTTACCAACCGAACTGTTGGTGAGGGCTGGACGCTGGCACGATGTTGGGAAGGCGCATCCTGTGTTTCAAACTGCCCTGACCCATAACCGACCGGAACGAGTGGGAGCAACGTTATGGGCAAAGTCTGACCATAACTTGAACAATCCAGCCGATCGCTATTCCATGCCAACCGATCGACGTGGGTTTCGGCATGAGTTGGTGAGTGCGTTGCTGGCATTGCAGGAACAGGAGGAGTTTTTGCTGTGCTATCTGGTGGCCTGTCATCATGGCAAGGTGCGGATGACGATTCAACCTCGCCCCACCGAAACGCTATCGGGTACAGAACGACGGGCATTGGGTGTGCATGAGGGCGATCGCGTGCATGACCAACTTCCCGAAATTGATTTAGGTGGAGGTCTAACTATCACCAGTCAGCCCCTTTCCCTCAAGTGTATGGGTTTGGGTGAGGGAGAACAGGGAGCGTCTTGGTCAGCAAGGGCGATCGCTCTGCTGGACGAATATGGACCGTTCAAGCTGGCATTTTTAGAAACGTTGATTCGGGTTGCCGATTGGCGTGGTTCTAAAAGACATGCTCCGGAAATTTTGGAGAACACAAATGGCTGAATTGATGACACTGCATGGTTGTACGCCAGAACCCCTAGCGAATTATCTGAAAGCCTTAGGAGTGTTGCGCTTGCTGGTGGAACAGCGAGACCCCGAAGCAAAAGGGTATTGGCATAACGATGCCTTTATTGTGGTCACGCATTTGATGCCAGACGAACTAGAGGGATTTTTTCTGAATGACTATAAACCAACGCCGTTGGTCGCACCGTGGAATGGCAGCACGGGATTTTACCCAAAGGATGTTGCACAGAAGAAACTCCTTCAAGCGGTGCAACAAGCATCGTCAAAGCGCTTCAAAATTTATGCAGAGACAATTGCCAAAGCTCAAACGCAAGTTGAGAAATTGCAACTCACTGTGCAACCCAGGCAGAAGGAGGAAAAACGGCGATTGTTGGAACGGTTGCGAAATGAATTACCCGATGAAGCAGTGAAGTGGTTGGATACCTGTGCTTTGATTACAGCGGCAGAGGTAAAATTTCCGCCGTTAACTGGCACAGGCGGCAACGATGGCAACTTTGAGTTTAGCCGCACCTTTATGCAACAGTTACAGACGTTGATTGATTTTGCCACAGGTCAACCCACTGCTGCTGCAACACCATTACTAAAAGCAGCGCTGTTTGGGGTAACGTTACCAGGATTACCCTTTAGCGGCAAAATTGGGCAATTTAATCCGATCGCAGCAGGAGGGGCTAACGCTGCACCAGGCTATGATGCTGATTCTAGAGTCAATCCCTGGGATTTTGTGTTGATGTTAGAGGGCATCATGTTATTTACGGCGGGAGCCACCCGTCGTTATGAACACTCGGAGCAGGGAAGCCTGTCCTTTCCCTTTACCGTGCGCCCTTCTCTGGTGGGGTATGGCAGTGCGGCTGAAGGGGATGAAGCCAGAGCAGAACTTTGGACTCCGTTGTGGTCTGCGCCTACGGGACTAAAAGAGTTACAAACTTTTTTTAGTGAAGGACGAGCCAAAATAGGCACTCGTCCGGCCCGGTATGGCGTGGACTTTTATCGAGCCGTCTCCAATTTAGGTAGAGATCGGGGTGTTGAGGAATTCGTGCGCTACAGTTTTCAAGTGCGGAATGGATTATCTTATTTTGCCATTCCACTGGATCGATTTCGGCCCAGGTTTAACTCCCAGATTGACCGACTGACTGAAATTGATGATTGGTTAGATCGTTTCAAACGAGCGTCTCAAGATGACGCTGCTCCAGCATCGGTTAAACAGGCTCAACGACGACTGGAAACCACCATTATTGATTTGAGCCGAGAAAGGGCAACCCTCTTGGATGTGTTAATGGCAATGGGAGAAGCTGAGGCTGCACTGGATCGATCGCTCAAGTTCACACAAGAGAAATTTCTCCGTCCTCTCAGCTTGCTAAACTCTGAGTGGGTAGAAGCGTGTGCCGAAACTTCTAGTGAGTTTCGTCTGGCATTAACTCTAGCAAGCTGTAACTTACGGCAACGGTTGGTGCGAGTGCGACCCAAGGGAAACGATTGGGAATGGACAGGTAACGAGGATGGCATTACCACCTGGGACACCGGAAACTTAGTCAGTAATTTGATCAGGTGGCTGAAACGCGAGGAAATTGAAACTCAGCCACAAGAGAAGCGATCGAGCAACGTTTCTGACTCGTCAACCTCTAGCCAGCATGTTGCTAGCTTAGGTGACGTAGTGCAGTGGATTAACGGTGATGTCAACGATGAGCGCATAGAAGCGATCGCTCGTGGTTTGAGCTTAGTCAAGCCTCAATCCTTGAGATTGCCTTCTCCCCCTGCGCTGCCTGTTCCTGCGGCATATACTCTGGCGGTGCTCATTCACCATCGTTACCGCCCCAATCGTGACACAGATAATGAGCCACTTCCTAGAGTGCCTGCTTTCCTCACCCAACTGGCGGCCGGTCATTGTTACAGCGCTACTACCCTGGCTATTCGACGATTAGTCGCTAGCGGACTGAACCCGGCTCTTACTGAAGGTGTGTATGAACCTGGCGATCGCACCTTACGAATCGCCGCTGCCCTGGCGTTCCCCATTGCCAATCAGGATTTGGCTCGGCTGTTGCAACAGATTTGTCAACCTCGTGAACAAGACAAGGAGTAACATATGGACTTTACTGTTCTTAAAGACTATCCACGGCTCTTGCTAGAAGCGCAACTGCACCCCCTACAGGGAAATCGCTTTCAACCCACAGGCTTTCCCGATTTGGGAGCAGCCTATTATGAACTGCCAAAACAAAATACGCCAATGCTGTTGCTGGAATCGGCACAGAGTGTGGCAAATCGGTTAGAGAGTAGCATTTGGGACGAAGCCGCACAAAGTATTGTCACCCCACTTCAAGGAATTTCCTACGTCGTTGTCATGCAGGAAGACAAGGTGTTGACTAACTCGCTCCTAGAGGCCCATCGACTCAATTCCTTCTACATTTTGGAGGGCAAGGATCGCAGCTTTTTTGAACGCTTGAAACAAGAACTGGATGCCCCTGCTGAAAAACCGATCGACTTTCACACATTGGCTCAAGTGCTGGCGCGGTATGATGTGAATTCCCTGTTGCATGGCATCTTTCTGGCAAAAAAGGAAATTGCTGGAGGACGGTTTAAGTTGGCGCGTGCCGTTTCCGGGTTTATTGAAGCATATAACGTCAAAAAAGTACCTTCGGGCGGTGTTAAGAATGATCGAGTGAATCCTCAAGCAGATGCTAAAAAAGGGGGAGGCAACATTCCTTACTATCGAGAAGAATATACGGCTGAAAAAATTACGGCGTATTTCAGCCTCGATCTGGCACAAATTCGGGGTTATCGGTTAGGCATTGAGATGGAAAACTTGCTGATTGCGATCGCCCTCTACAAAATTCAACGATTCCTCGATCAGGGTTTGCGTCTGCGAACCGCTTGCGATTTGGAAGCGACCTCGAACACAGTGAAGCGCCCTGAAGGATTTGAGCTACCCAGTTTGACTGAACTGACCCAAGCCTTGCCTGTGCTAGTCAAAGCCGCTACTCCGGCGTTTGCCACTCCTCCAGTCACCGTTGTGCAATATCAGGCAGAAGCAAGCGAGAAGAAAAAATGAGCATTGGACTTTCGATTCAGTTCCTCACGGGTCGTTATCATGCCACGCCGTGGGATCATCAAGTCAATGAAGGAGTGGTGGAATGGCCACCTTCCCCTTGGCGGATTTTGCGATCGCTGGTGTCTGCCTCCTATCGCTTAACGGCACCGCCCAATCGCTCAGTATTAAACCAGTTACTCAGCCACTTAGCCAATCAGTTGCCGAGTTATGTCTTGCCCGACTATACAGCGGCACACACCCGTCACTATATGCCCATCTGGAAGGAAGGGAAAGCTACCACCACCAAAGTGTTAGATACATTTTACGCCTTACCCGGTGGAGCAATGTCGATCACCGCTGCAATTCAAGTGGTATGGGTAGGAGTTGAATTGAGCCAACCCCAAGAGCAGCTATTGCATCAGCTTTGCCGTCAGGTGAGTTATCTAGGACGGGCAGAATCATGGGTGGAAATGCAGGTGATCACTGAGGTTCAACCATGTAACACCAAACCCGTCGAGGTAGAAACGATGGACTCAAATCAGCCGATGGGCAAACGCATCAAAGTGTTAGCCCCACTAACCCTGGAGGGCTTGCAGGGCTTTCAAACTGCCCTCGCAACTTTACCCCAACCCAAGCGCAGCAAAGCCAAGTGGAAAGCACCTGCTGACATTCTGGAAGCCCTGGAACTGGATATTGCCCAATTGCACGGACAAGGTTGGAACGGTATTCCAGGCACTCACTGGGTAACCTATCAACTGCCACCCGTCCAACAT